>ERZ650308.90-NODE-90-length-48218-cov-57.696406_pt1 | contig 48218 bp, 57 predicted proteins | sample MGYA00376244_ERZ650308 | MGnify/ENA primary metagenome ERZ650308 (study PRJEB26733, sample SAMN07839295) | wastewater metagenome | biome: small river; feature: stream; material: water | place: USA: North Carolina | collected 2016-04-26 ... | reverse complement strand
AATATAAAAGCTTTGTAATGAACTATAATACTCAATTATGTAACACAGCTTGGGGGAAAAAATTACTGGCACGAGTTGCGAAGCGTACGTGTTTTTGATTCAAAAACCGTGACAGTAATTTTTTTGGAGCGTTGGCAAAGGAGTGGCAACTGAAATGTAAAACGTCCTTTTACCACCGAACGAAAAAGAATGTTCACGTTATTGAAAATGTAATTAGCGAAATGAAGCAAACAAAGACTTGAGTTTAGGAACACATGGACTAAATGAAAGTTTTGTGCAGCTGAATGAGATAATGGGTAAAATAATTATAGTTATTTTCGATGTCTTTTATCTACTAATTTTTGTCTAATTAATTCAATTCGTTTTATTTCATCTATTGTAAGTCCGAGGTTTTTATTTAGTATCTCGTAATTGTTTTTATTTAGAACATCTTGAATAGACGTTTTGTTCTTGAAGTCATTTTTGTAACCTTCAAAATCATTACAGATAGTATAAGGAATTGGTAGTACTCTGAATTCATTTGGTGTTAACTCTAGAACACCACCACCATAATATCTGCCTTCTAATTCCGCAAAAGCTAGAGTTAATGAATTATAAAACGAAAAAATAAAATTATCCAAATTATATCCCTGTTTCATTTCTACTTTATAAGCACTATCAGTAACAAGAATGTCAGCTTCATTTTTAATCATTTTTGGGTATTCGTGTGATCTCTTAAAGAAAAATGCTTCTGGAACAGTTGCAATATTTGGTATCTGATACCATTTATTTCTTTGCTTACATTTAAAACGAAGTGGTAATTTATCATTAACTCCTAACGCTAAATAGTTCTCTATTTTTTTTGTAATCTTCTTTTCGGTTAAATTGTTGAAATCTAATAAATATGCCGGTTTATTGTCATTGACCAATTTATTGAAATCGCTTTTAGTGAAAGTAATTGAACCATTTACAAAGAAACCTTTTTGAACAATTGGTTTAGAGAAATTTTTAAGATTATAATTTTCTAGAGTATCTTTATTTACAATGAAATAACTATTTGCGGCGGTTACAATACCAGCTTTATTATTAAGATAATATGAGACATTATTTAATCTGTTTTTTAAATTTTCTAAAAAATCATATTCATCAGGAGTTATAAAATGATGTGTCCATTTCTTGTCTGAATCAGATAGTGATTGATTTTCATAAAATTGATAGTTATTATTTTCTAAATCATCTAATGAAGAAATATTTGTATAGAATGTTCCTTTTTGTATATGCTTCTTATATCCAATAAGCAAAACGGTATCTTGACCTTTACATTCTTGAAACTGTAATTCATTAAAAGTGAAAACCTCAATTCTTTCAAATTCATTTTTTAATAATGTTCTGATTTCTTCAGTAAACTTGACTTGCAATAATTCTAATGGTAATATAAATGCAAGAATACCGTCTTTTTTGAGTTTGGAAATACCACTTATCAAAAATGAAGTCCAAATATTATTTATGCTTTTATTAGACAACTTACTTTCGCTATGGATGTCTTTCGCGAGCTCTTTTTGGTCATTATCTAATAGATTCTTCTTTACATAAGGTGGATTTCCTAGAATTAATGAATAGTTATTACTATCTTCAAAATGGAAATTTAAATAGTCCGAATTATGGGATGAAATTTTTAACTTTATGTTTTTATCAATGATTTTGGCTTTCGCTAACTCTAACTCATCTTTTTCTACAATTGTTAAATTAACCTTCGTGAAATAATTTAAATTTTTACTTTTTGCGATTGCCTTAACAAAAGAACCATCGCCTACACTTGGTTCCAAAACGGAAATAGTTTTTCTTTTAATTTTAGACAAACAATAATCTGCTACAAAATCTGCTAATCTTGTAGGAGTGTAATATGAGCCTGATTTTTTTTTATCTGTCATTAAATAATTTATTCAAGTAATTTTCTTCAATTAAAAAAAGGGCTAACAAACAATCTTTTAGCATTTCACTCTCTCCTTTAGTCTTTATTATTGCCTTGCATTCTACAATTGCATTTCTTATATTTTCTAACATCCAAATTACTGAATGTTGAATATTGAATAAAGATAATTCTCTATACATCCATTTACCAGTTTCTGAATTCCAATTTATATCACCATTATTATGTCTTATAAAATGTTTTTCATATTCCTCATCGCAAGGATCTATAAAACCCAAATTATTTAAGAGATTAACATCTTCCTTATCCGTAATCCATTTACCAGATTTTGATCTATTACAAGATTTACAAGAATATACCAAATTTGAATAGTCATTTGGTTTAAATTTATTGAAAACTCTTTGAGGCACAAAATGATCTATTTCAAAGTCGTTTGCTCTTCTTAAATCGAATGAATCGCAATACCCACAGCGATAAAAAAAATCTTTTCTTAAATCATTTCTATAATCTCTATAATTTCCCTTTGATTCAATTCCGTCTCTTCTAATAGGTTTATTTATTCTAAAGCTCATATAATTAAGAATTTCTAATCTTTAATAATATTTCATCTAATTTATTATTTGTTTCTCGTAATTCTTCAACATATTCTTTTTCATTTAATATTTCAGGATTTGAAATTATTCGAGTATCAACTGACATTAAAAACTTCTTGCACTTAAAAAGTTCACTTTCTTCTTCAATTGTTAAATTAGCTCCATTACGTTTTTTATCTTTTAAAGTTTCCAATGATTCTAAAGATTTACTAACATCAGTGTTATAATTATTTATTAAAGTTTTGATTTTTTGTCGAAAATTTTTACATCTATCAGAATCTCCTTTAATAGACTTATCGTTAATCATATATATAATTTCATTTTCTACAACAGGAATAACTTTATCCTCTTTTGCAGTGTATATGATTTTTGGGAAAAATGGTCTTATCTTGTGGATCTCCTCTATTATATTACTACCTTCAAATTGTACACCAGCATCTGATAAGTGATAATCTACAACTAAACAATCAATATTAGATTCCAAAATTTCGTCTATTAATTTTTCAAAAACTGTATCTCTATCAACATCAAATAATTTAATATCCAATGAATCATCTTCTGTTATCAAATTAGCAAAATCCGATCTTTCGCCTTCTTGCTCGTCTATGTACCCAATAATATATTTTGTCATACTAATCTACTTTTTAAAAATAATTTTAATTTTGAAACCTTGATTTGATTCTAAAATTTTCACTTGACCTTTATAATCTTCTATTACATTTTTTACAATATACATTCCTAAACCTGTACCAATATCATTTCCTTTACTATCTTTTTTGGAAGTTACCATTGGTCTAAATATTTCTTCTGGATCTGTAAATAAATTTGAAAGACCAATACCATTATCAGAATATACAATTTCAATTGATTCTGAATTATTTACCCAATTAATGTTAATTTCCCTGTCATATTTTTCACGCCTTAAAATAAATGCCTCTAGGGAATTTGTTAGAAGATTATTGAAAACAGAATCCATATCAATTTCAAAAGCTCTTATAGTATTACTATTGTTTTTATCTCCTATTAATTTTATAACAACATTTCTCTCTGATAAAACGAAATCCCAATTGTTAGCCCATTTCTCGAAATAATTACCAAAGTTCAAGCTTTTTCTTTTTCTTTTGTCAGTTTTTATAGCATTTAATGAATAATCTATCCATCCTCTTAATTTTCTATGATCTTCTGAAATATGTTTTATTAATTGGAATGGATTTTTATGAATCGGTAAACCAATAATTACTTCATTTGGTATTAATGTTTTTAAATGATTTTCTAAAAAGTTTAATCTAGGAAGAAGATTGTTACTAATTGATTTTAATTCGTGATCAAAAGAGGCAACAATAAGCCCTAAACTTGCTAAACTTCTAGAAAGTCTTAATTCAATATCTTTATCATTTTCTTCTTGGTTAGATTTTTCATCTTCCTCTTTAGAAAATTCTTTTAACTTTTCTAGTATAGCATTTTTAGTTTCTTCATTATTAATTATCGTTTCTTCATTTGTATTCTGATCTCTAGCTAAAATAATCTGATTAGCAATTTCATTTGCTTTCCGCTGAAGTTCTTTTTCTTTTAACTTTTCTTCTTCTAACTTTCTTTTTAAATAGAAGGGATTAAGCATTTTACTTCTGTCATATTCAAATTCATTAATTATTCCGACTATAATTTCTTTAAATGTTTCAAAACTAGTGTTTTCAATTAATGAACTTCGATCTGATTTATCTCTTAATTCAATATTACTAATTCTAGAAATATCAATTACACCTGCAATTTGTTTAGATCTTACTTTCCAATCCCCAATCCTTTGACCAGCACTGGCAGGACTTGAAGCCTGTCTTTTTCCTAAATCTAACCAATCGTCTCCAGGCTCTCCATATGGTCTAACTCTAAAGTGGTCACGATAAATTTTTACTCCGCCAAAATTTTCAAATGATCTCTTTATTTGAGAATAATCTTTTTCCTGATATGGGTAATACTTTTTATCTTCTTTGTTTGAAGGTGACAATTTTGTGAAGTAAAATGTAAAATTAAAACTTCCAACATCTTGCAATTGCTTTTTACTATCTTCAATTCTCCATTTTAATATTTTGTTAATACTCTTATTGTATTCAAATGATTTTTGTGTTAATGTTTCGAAATCATAAGGTTTTTTTTCATTTTCAAGTATTGTAGAAAAATCTTTATTTAAAATTTTTAAATCTAATTCATCTCTAGTAATTTTTATTTTAACATCTAAATTATCAGCATCGTAATAAGCTTGAATTTTGTAATCATAATCATTAAAAAAAGCAGTTGAAACTTCACCAAAATCATTCTTGTTTTGTAAATGAACAAGATTAATATTAAATATACCTAGTTCAACAGGTGGAATTAATGATTCTAAACTTTTATACAGTTTTTTAATTTCTGGATAATCCCATATATCTCTTAAACCAGATATTTTAATTATAGTACCTGACTTAAATGTGTCTATTTCAAAAATTTTATTGATTACATCATTATCAAATTCTTTCTTTATTTTTTCATTTAAATTAAAATTATCTAATTGATTTAAATCTGCTTCAACTTCGGATAAAAATTTTGATTGATCTTCAAATTGACTCCAATCCATTTTCCATTCAAAACCAAAATTACTTTTCTTATTTTTTGTTAAAATAATTGAATTTTTACCAAGTCTATCCAATGCAAATCTACCTAAACCTTTTGCACCTGTTTTAATTCTTCCATTTTCGGTGGTAAAATTAATTAGTTTATTATCAGTTCCGATTTTCATCCACTTTGCTTCAATTATATCATCATCCATTCCTTCACCATTGTCAATGATATAAAGACAATTTTTAGAGTTAAAGTATTGGTTTAAATCTAAATTCGAATTATTAAATAAATCTGATTTATTATGTAAATAATAATTATCATTTTTTTTAATATAGAATTTTGAAATTATTTGATTTTCTAAATAAAATTCATCAAATTCAATTTTTGAAATTTTCTCTGGTATTTTTGGATATTTTAAATCAAAAATAATTACTGCGTTTTTTGCGTCTGCATCATAGCAATTTTTAACTAACTCAATGATTGCACCATCTGCACTAGCAAAGTTTTCTTGACCAATTAATCTGGCAGTTCTAGCTGTAACATCAAATGATATTTTTGCCATATTATTTATAATTTTAATTAAAAAATCTCAAATTTAGTTCTTTATGCTTAATAAAATCTAATAGTAAAAAGCTATTATTGCTAAATTACACCTATTATTTCTTCACTTATTTTTTTATACGCCAAATCATTATCATATTCCACTTCGGGTCTTAAAATGGTGAAGATGTCATTTCGAAATTCATCATCACTCATTTTTTCTACCATATTGACTACAAACATTTTGCTTGTAGGCGAAACACCGTCAGAGAAATTTATGTATTCTTTGTAGCATTGAATTAATTTTGCAACATCAATATCTAGTTTTGTTAATGCCAAATCTAAATCGAATAAATCCCTTCCTTTTCTTCGTTGGTATAATGCTCTTAATTTTGTGCCTAATAATTCCTCTATATGATAGGTGTTTATCATACATTCTCCTTTAAACCAACCATTCTGCACTTTAAAAGGTACTTGCTGCAATCCTAATACCGTGAAATGTTCTCTACAATTGATTTCTATTTTGAGACGCATTTTAATAATGGGCTGTATTTCTGTTTCAAATCGGTATTCTACTGTGTTGTTGTGAATACTGGTTGTAATATTTCTTTTGGTTCCCAAAAAAGCTAAACATTCTCGCAACCTAACAAGAATTGGTTTTATTGGACCAGTTTTTATTTGCACCAAATCAATATCCTCGGAATATCTTGCTTGCGGTTTTAAGAATAGCTTGTGTAAAGCTGTTCCGCCACGGAATGCTAGGTTTTCATTTAGGAATGGATCGGAAAATATTTCAACCAATGCTCTTTCTATTACTAAATCTTGTTCGACTTGGCTATTTTCTGGCCAAGGAGCAAATTCTTTCCATTCTTCTATATAACGTCTGGGTATCATAAATCACTTTCAATTTTGATATTGCGGATAATTTTCCATTTCAAATCCACCTCGCCAATTTTATCTTTCCCTGGCATTAAAGGAATATTTACCCCTAGTTTAGGGGCTATAATTTTATACAAAACATCACTTAATTTTTGGTCATTGAGTTCTGTTTCCAATAAATACCCCAATCGTTGCACTGCTGCTGTTTGTGAATAGTTTTTGGCTGTTTTATTGAGGTTTGTTGGCTTGATTGCTTCTACTAATTCTGATAAAATAGTTATTATTCTATTCATTCCTATTTTATCTGCATAGTATAATAAATCTAAAGCTGTCAGTTCCGGAGAAGAAACATTTATAAAACCAGCATCAGTTTTTACTTGTTTAATGTCATCTTTGTTCCAGTCGTTTTTTACGAAAAAATTGATTTTCAACTTTTTGTTTTTAATGTCTCTTAAAGCCGGTTTTTCAGTAATTATAAATGTTTCCATTGATTGTTGGTGTGATGCACCGTGAATGGCTGCTGCTGAAATTAAACCGACATAATACTTTTTATGTAACATATTCATCATATCATCAATAAAAAGATTTGTGGGTAAGATTCCTTGTCTTGCATATTCAGCAGGAAGTATGGTGTAAAACCCTTGACGAACTTGAACTATTCTTTTTTTAGCTTTTAGTCGGTATAAATTTTGATGAATTGCTTTATCAGATATATCAAATTTATCTTTAAGTTCATCAACTGTAAAAGCATATCTACCTTTAGCTCTAACAGCATCTAGATAATCTTCTAAATAATTGTATGATTGAACCTCTGTTTTCATATCTGTAAATTTCATTTTATAGCGGTCAGATATGTTATCACCTTTTATTTATTGATGTTTGTTTGCAACAAACTTGTTTTTTAGTGGTGATTTCATTTCTATATTTTGTTTGCGTAATACTACACAATGTGTAGTATTACGCAAATGTAATATATCTAAATCAAGAATGTCTTTTTTATTATTAAAAATTTTATCTATTCTATCTCTATATCCTATAAGGTCAATCATTACTGGTACTTACATTAGTTTTCTTTCTTGTTCTTCCTCTATTTTGAAGTTTTGAATGTATGAATGTAAGTTGTATAGCTCTATTCCAGTTGTATTATTAGTTGTTAATTGCTCAATCTCAATAAAAGCTATGTCATTGGCGAATGATTTTTCTCCTACAAGATGTTCTATGTGGGTATAAACGGCTTCTCGAAGTCTTGGATTGTCTTTGTGGATGATGTAGTTTTTTAGAAATACTTTAATTCCTAAATCAGTTGGTTTTTCTAGGTTTTCCAATGGTTCAAAATACATTTCGCTTATTTTTAGACTAATACCGTAATATTCTAATGGTTTGTCGGTTCCTTGTTCGTATTTAGTAATGTTTATTTCTGGTTGAAGGAATGCAGTTATTTTCCAACGTTCTACGACTGGAGCGAAATGCACCAGTAGTTCTACTTCTTTGAAAAGATAGGGATTGCCGTTAGCAGTAATTATTAATTCCGATTTATCTTTACCGTTTTTGATTATGAGATCTAAATTTTTATTGAATTGACAAAGACGATTGTTTAGTTTGGCGAAGTGTTTTGTTAGTTCTTCTCTTGTGATTTCGTTCATTAGGAGAAAGACGAAATTATTTTGTTTGAAGTAATTCCAGAAGTTTGTTATTTGGTTCATCTTTATTGGTTTTTCCTCACCTTAAATCCCTCTCCAAAAGAGAAGGACTTTGAGCACGTTTGTGGTTAGTTAGCGTTTATCAAGTATAGTTTTATCAAATGCAATCAGATTAATCATTTCACGTAACCGAGAACGGACACGATTCCCATAAACATTCTCAATTTCAGAAGCAGAAAGGTTTGTAGTTATATGAGTTTGAATTTTCTTGCCTGTGAAAATATCGTATCGACTTAATAGAATTTCTGCCATTACATTACATTCGTTTCCGTAGTATTTTAAGTTGTTTTCTGTACCAAGATCATCAAAGCATATTGTTTTGGGTTCTGATTCATATAGTTTGCCCTTACTGTATTTGTGAATGATTTGGTAACCATCCTGAATAAATTCAAAACTGATGTCCCGGCACGGTTTTACGAAAAATTTATGCTCGGTTGGTGCCAAGTGTTTCATTAAATTCATTAGTGATGTTTTGCCACAGCCAACTGGGCCAGAAAGCAAAATTCCTTTGTTGAGATTGATGTTGTATTGATAACAGGTTGCCTCATCTTTTAGAAAATAAGCAATGAGTTTATAAATAATTGGGTAATCACTTTCAAGAATTTTGAAATGATTCCCGTATAATTCAACACCTTTTTTCTCCAACCAAACAATTATTTCTGTGTAGCTATAATGGTTCTGAATAATCTTTATCTGTTCCTGTGTTGAGGTGTTTTGCTCTGTTGGATTGTGGTTCATTTGAAATGAATTTAGGTGCGTTTAGTATCCAATTTTGTGCTGCTGCTTGCCAATCGACCATCGGGGTTTTGCCGCCGACTAACCAACCGTTGCTGGAGAAGTAATTGAAAAATTTTATGGCTTCAATTTCCGGAAAGTGTTGTTCGAGAAAATAAGCTTTGACATTTTCAATTGTTGGCTTCTCGACTGCGCTCGAAGTGACAAGAAACTCTTTTTCTTTTTTGGCGGAACTTTTTTCTTTTTTTTCAACAACAACATTTTTTAAAAAGCCATCATCATTTTCATTTTTTTTTGCTTGCTTGTCCAAGTTTACAATCTTTAAATCGTTTGAATTGTTTGGTATGTTTGTATTGTTTATATAAGATACTAGAGCTTGTTCAGTACCTGTCTCATTACTTGTACCACTACCAGTATAAAGCTTGTTCACTACTTGTTCATTGACTAGTTCAAAAACAGGTTCGCTTTTTGGTATTGCTGTTTTTTCGCTTTTGGGAATTGGTTTTAAATCGTCTGAAAAATTGAATAGGTAAACGTGGCTTCCTTTGAATGGATTGTAGGATGGCTCATAGTTGATATATCCAAGAGAATGTAAGTTTTTAAGGCACTTATGATAGGTTGCTTTCGAGCTGATTTTACTTATCCGCATTACTTCATCACGAGAAATACTAATTGGATTTTTGAATCGACTGCAATTCCAGAATTGAAACAACGACATATACAGACTGACGTGTGTTGGATTGAGTGTTTTGTCGGTAGCCACTTTCTCGAAAAATCCTGTGAGATGTTTTATGTAATTCATCTCACTAGCCATTTTGGATTGAATAAATTAGGCGAAGCTTCCACTTTATTTGATTCCAATAGTTTTTCTAGATCAGAGTTTGAATAATATAATATTCCACCAATTTTAGTGTAAGTAATGGTTCCGTTTATTCGAAGGTTTTGTAAAGTGCCTGAAGAAATGTTTAACAGCTTTCTGACTTCGGAAGATTTGATCCATTGCTTTTGCTGTTGCGGTTTTGAATTTAACATTGCGTTTAAATCAGAAAGAAGAAGTGTACGGAATTCGTTCAAATCTTCGCGAGTAATAACTTCGATTGCCATAACGTGAGGTTTTAAATTGTTATGACAACAAAATTGAATTAATTGATTTGTTTTGTTTGCCAAGTTGGTATCAACTTGGTAACGATTTTTTGCCAATTATTATTTTTTATGGTTAAAACTGATGAAAAATAGTGTGTAGTTTTATGAAAATACCGATTGGGCAAAAGATTAAGTTTTTTTTAGTTAAATATCTACTCTGGTTTTTAAGAATTCGAAAGGTAATTTAGTTTATAAATATTGACTTTCAACTAATTAAACATTCTATAAAGGGTATGAATTAGCCATCTTTGTATGAACTTGGTAATGCTATTTATGACTTATTATTTTCTTGTTCGATTTTCTTCTGAAGTATTGTTGTCAAGCTATCTAAAAATGCAGTTGCTTCTGTTGTTTTTCTGCCTCTGATGGAATACCAACTTCTGTAAACATCTCCCAAATCGATATTGAAAACCGCTTCAAAATAGTTTGCTATGTCTTTTATATCGGCAGTACCATTATTGAAGCTGCCTTGATAATAAAGAGCGTATATTGTTTCAATTAATGCCGATTTACTGTCTGTCCAAGTAAGTTTTACTTTGGGTAATGATTGATTTTTAGTAGCCATAATTTCTTTTCTGTCTAATGATGCAAGTTGTTCTTTTAAGTAAATTTCCAATAAATCGTTTGCTAGTATTTTTGAAACTTTAAAATCGTGGCTTGTATTAAAATCGTGGTCTGACATATAAAAAAATGTATCCAATGATAATCGGATATCATACTTTCCTCTTAAAAAATATTTATCGTCCAAATAAATTGCTCCCGTTCTGTAATATTGGTAAAAGTCTAAATTGTTATCAAAGAAACGGTGCAAGTTGTCGAGTTCATTCAACAAATACCTTCGCTGGGTTCTATCGGTTCCCTTTGGTCGCTTTGTTTCGATATTTAGGACTTTTGTTTGGTAAATTAATTTAGAAAAAAATAGCGGTTTTATTTCTTTAAAGAACTTAATTTCTTCCAATTGACTTTTAAAATTTGTTTTGATGACGACTACTTTAAGCTGTTCTAAAGATTTTAAAAGCACATTGATTGCTGTTTCTGAAAGTTTGATTGGATCTTCAATTTCAACTACTAACATTTGAAGTTGTTCCTCTGTTTTTGAAAGGAGTTTTAAGATTGTATTATTCATTAATAGAGGTTTCAGTTCACTATTTTCAGCTTTGCAAATAGTTTTTATTTAAAATTTTTAAACTAATAATTTAAAGAGCGAAACCCTCTTAATTTATAGCATAATTCACAGAAAAAGTCGCAATCCCCATCCAACCCTCTCCTACTTTTTCACCCCGAGTTATGATATTTATTTCTCTTCCGAAACCAACTGAAATTCCAGTATTCCATTTATTAGATATAGGATATTGATAGCCGGCATTTGCCCAAGGTTGCAGCACTACATTGTATGTTGTTCCTGATGTTGGATTTGAAGTTTGTAATCCATCTTGCCATTCCGTCCACATATTCCAAGCGTCTAAAGTTACACCAACAAAAGGTTGTCCTTTTCCCCAAGGTTGAAAATATTTAACCACTCCAAAACTTCCTCCGAAACCTTTTGCTACCTCATCATCATTATAACCACTAAAATCTTGCCTGTCAGCAAAGTTTCCTCCAATTCTAAAGCGTAATGCCCATTTCTCATTCAAAAAAATATTTGAGGTAATCATTGGCATAAAACCAACAGGATATACTTGTATTTCTGTTCCAATTTCAATTTTTTTACTAGTTTTACTTTCTTCAGATTGAGCGAAAGATTGCATTGAAATTAGTGATAATCCAACAAAAAGTAGTTTCTTATAGTTCATAGTAATTCGTGTTTTAAGTTTGTTAAAATAGAAAGACACTCCCATTAGAGAAGTGCCTTTCATCAAAACAAAACAAATTGAAAATTATCATTATTTATTGTTTAAGGAACAATTCTTTTTCCGAAATTGACCAAAATATGCGGTTCAACAAATCCTACTTGTTTGCTCAATTGTTTTCCTTTATTATCTAAAATTAGTAATGTTGGATAACCTTGAATACCATATCTATTTGCTAATTCACTACCTTCTTTTGTTTCGCCATCAATTGCAATATTAATATAGTTTGCGTTGTAATAATTACCAACTTCTTTGTCTGAAAAAGTATGTTTTTTTAGCATTTTGCACGGGCCACACCAAGTGGCGTAAATATCTAAAAAGATTGGTTTGTTTTCTGTTTTTGCTTTTTCCAATGCTTCTTGAAAAGTTCCTTTAAAAAAATGTATTCCATCAGCTGGGTCTTCTTTGAAATCCACATTTGGGTTTTTAAAACTGTATATTCCAAAGGCAATGAATGCCAATAATCCCATAAATAAGATTGTCTTCATAATTTTCTATTTTTAAATTTATACTAATGCCAGTTCGTTTAAAACGGTCGCTTTTTCAATATTCCATTCGCCTTCAATCATTCGGTGAACATAACAAGCATCCGCTTGGTTGAGTAATTCGGTTCTTTGTTCTTCAGTAATATCTCCTTCAATAGAAATTGCCACATTTATTGTTGTTGAAAGTTTACCGTTTTCGCCGCGTTTTACTACTTGGTCTAATTCGGCTTCCACATTTCCTATTTCCCAACCATTTTTGCGTGCAATAAAACGAACGGTACCCACTTTGCACATTGCTATACTTGACAAAATTAAATCGGTTGGCGAAAATCCTAAATCGGTTCCTTTACTGTTGATGGGTTCGTCTCCAATAATGCTGTGTTTTCCGTTACTGATGATGGTTTGGTATCCAGTTGGCAGGTTTTTGAGTTTAATGTTTGTAGCCATAATTTACTTTTAGGTTTACTTATTTTGAGGTATAGTCGAAGTGAAATTGATTTCCTGACAAAAGGAAAGCATTTTTATTTTTTATATAAAAAATAAAAATTATTTGTCAGGACTGACTAATTCTTTCGTCTAAAAAAGATAATTGTAGTTTTATATAAATCTGAATGTAATGGAAAAAACATATTATGACCCAGCCGACCTTAAGAAATTTGGTAAAATATCCGATTGGAATGAAGAATTAGGCACTAAATTCTTCGAATATTATGGTAAAGTTTTCGAAGAAGGCAGTCTAACTTCTCGTGAAAAATCATTGATTGCTTTGGCGGTTTCCCACACCATTCAATGTCCGTATTGTATTGATGCTTATACAGGCGATGGCTTAAAACGTGGCATTACCAAAGAAGAAATGATGGAAGCCGTTCACGTTGCAGCTGCTATTCGTAGTGGAGCTACGCTTGTTCACGGTGTGCAAATGATGAATAAATATGATAAATTATCAATGTAGATCTATAAAATTATGTTATCGAAATCATTACAGGCAAAACACAGCGCACTTTCTAAAACCGAAAAGCAATTGGAAATTCTGTCCAATGGAATTTTTAAAGACGGTTCGTTACCCACTTTTGCCGAAAAAATAAAATCAGTCAATCAGTTTCCGTTACGTCCAAAAAAGATTGAAATTCTGCAACTCAATGTCGGCTATATGTGCAACCAAGTTTGTGCCCATTGCCACGTTGATGCCGGTCCCGACCGAAAAGAAATTATGACTATTGAAACAATGCAACAATGTCTGGATGTCATCAAAAACACAGGCGTTCACACGCTCGATTTAACTGGTGGTGCACCCGAAATGAACCCTAACTTTCGTTGGTTTGTTGAAGAAGCATCAAAACTAGGTGTTCAAGATTTTATTGTTCGCTCTAACTTGACCATTATTTTAGCCAATAAAAAACACCACGATTTACCCGATTTTTTTGCCAAACACAATATTCACGTTATTTCGTCTTTGCCTTATTACAAACGGGAAAAAACAGACAAACAACGTGGTGATGGTGTTTTTGATAAATCGATTAAAGCTTTGCAAATGCTAAACGAAGTTGGGTATGGATTGCCTAATAGTAATTTGAAACTCGACTTGGTTTACAATCCATCTGGAGCTTTTTTGCCAACCGATCAGAAAGCTTTGGAACACGATTTTAAAAAAGCATTAAAGGAAGATTTCAATATCAATTTCAACTCACTTTTTGCCATTACCAATTTGCCCATTAGTCGGTTTTTAGACTATTTGATTACTTCTGATAATTACGAAGATTATATGTACTCATTAGTGGAAGCATTCAATCCGAAAGCGGTTGCCAATGTAATGTGTACCAATACCATATCAGTAAGTTACGATGGCTGGCTGTATGATTGCGATTTTAACCAAATGTTGGGGTTAAAAGTAGCTGTTTCCGACAATCATATTTCCCAGTTTAATGAGGTCATTTTGACCAATAGAAACATTTTAATTTCACAACACTGTTATGGTTGTACTGCTGGAGCAGGAAGTAGCTGTCAAGGAACGGTAGCTTAAATTATTTAATAAAACCTATTTGTATAGAATGAATATTGAAACTATAAAAGAAACCGCAAAATTTTTAATCCAAAAAGGATTTCACTTTCCAGAAGTTGGAATTGTGCTCGGTACAGGATTAGGGCAATTGGTCAACCATATCAAAATTGAAAGCGAAGTTGATTATGCCGATATACCAAATTTCCCAGTCTCGACAGTCGAATTTCATTCGGGAAAACTAATTTTTGGTACATTAGAAAACAAAAAAGTAGTTATAATGCAAGGACGTTTCCATCTGTATGAAGGGTATTCTTTGCAAGAAATTACATTTCCCATTCGGATTTTAAAGGCGCTGGGCATTCAGAAATTATTGATTTCGAATGCAGCTGGTGCAATCAATCTGAATTTCAAAAAAGGTGATTTAATGTTGATTGAAGATCATATCAATTTGCAAGGTGGTTCTCCATTGGCATTTGCAACTGTTTCCGAATTTGGAGAACGTTTTACCGATATGAGTGAACCCTATGATTTGAGTTTGCGACATTCTATTGTTGAAATTGCTAAAATTAAAAATATTACTTTACACAAAGGAACTTATGTAGCCGTTGTTGGACCACAATTGGAAACCAAGGCAGAATATCGCTATCTTAAAATCATTGGAGCTGATGCTGTTGGAATGAGTACCGTTCCCGAAGTTATAGTTGCCAATCATTTGAACTTACCGGTACTAGCCGTTTCCGTTTTGACTGATGAATGTAATCCTGATGATTTAAAACCGATTAATATTTCTGAAATTATTGCTTTGGCTGGACAGGCAGAACCGAAAATGATTACCCTTTTTAAAGAACTACTAAAACTATAATTATGAGCTATTTAGACGCTACAAACAATTTATACAAACAAGCCGCCTTAACCCCTGATGTTGGCTTGTGTTGTACTACAACCCCAATATGGAAATTCCCTGGTCTTGAAATTCCAGTCATAATGCAGGAAATGAATTATGGATGTGGCAGCACGATTTCGGCACAAGATTTAATCAACAATCCAAAGGTTTTGTACGTGGGTGTTGGCGGCGGAATGGAATTGTTGCAATTTGCCTATTTCTCCCGTCAAAAAGGAGGTGTAATTGGTGTTGACGTTGTGGATGAAATGCTGGAAGCTTCCCGCAAAAACTTTCTAATAGCTGAAGAACAAAACGATTGGTTCAAAAGTGAATTTGTAGAATTGCGAAAGGGTGATGCCTTAAACCTTCCTATTGAAGATGAAAGTATAGATATTGCAGCTCAAAATTGTCTTTTCAATATTTTTAAAGCCGAAGATTTAAAGAAAGCCCTACAAGAAATGTATCGTGTTCTCAAGCCTCACGGACGTTTGGTAATGAGTGACCCCACTTGCGAACAACCAATGAATGAAGCTTTGCGAAATGACGACCATTTGCGTGCTTTATGTTTGAGTGGAAGCATTCCAATTGCGGATTATATCAAAGCGTTAACGGATGTGGGTTTTGGAACCATTGAAATTCGTGGTCGTCGTCCTTATCGAATTTTAGATACTGAAAATTATCCAACCGAGGAATTAATCTTTATTGAAAGCATTGAAGTTTGTGCCATAAAAGACCCGATGCCAGCCGATGGTGCTTGTGTTTTTACAGGAAAAGCAGCTATTTATTATGGGAATGAAGTTTATCTTGATGATAAAAAAGGACACGTTTTAATGCGAAATCAGCCTTTGGCGGTTTGCGATAAAACGGCTGCGGCTTTAGCAAGCCTGAACCGGAATGATATTTTTATTAGTGAAAGTACTTTTCATTATAATGGTGGAGGATGTTGTTAGAAAATTTTAATACTATATTATGGTTATTTTAGTTTTAATAATCGCTGTTGTTTTTCTTGCTTTTAGCAATGGGGCAAATGACAATTTTAAAGGTGTTGCCACTCTTTTTGGAAGCAAAACCATTTCCTATAAAAATGCTTTAATTTGGGCAACTGTAACCACCGTTTCGGGATCTATTTGTTCCATCTTTTTAGCCAAAGGATTACTGAAAAATTTTTCAGGAAAAGGTTTAGTTCCAGACGAACTTTTGCTCAATCCCATATTTGCCATTTCGATTGCTTTGGGTGCGGCACTGACTGTGTTTTTGGCTACTAAAATTGGAATGCCTATTTCTACCACTCACGCATTAGTAGGTAGCTTACTTGGCGTTGGAATTATAGCTGTGGGGTCAGGTTTTAATTTTCAGAAACTAACGGATAGTTTTGTAATTCCACTTTTGGCAAGTCCAGTTGTTGCGGCATTAAGTGCCACTATTTTATATTTACTGTTTTCTAAAACACGAAAAGCAATAGGAATTACAAAGAATTCCTGTGTTTGTTTGACAGAAAGTAATTCGACTGTAATCTCTTGTGATAAAATGGAGGCTAGTTTAAGTACTGAAAACAATATTATTGTAAATACGTGCAACGTAAATTCTGAAAACTATGATAATGCCATTTTAGGCATTTCAAGTCAAAAAATGGTTGATGTGTTTCATTTTATTACCGCAGGAGCAGTTGGTTTTGCTCGTGGTTTGAATGATACACCAAAAATAGCAGGAATATTATTGATAATAGGTAGTGTAAATTCTAATTGGTTTTTGGTATTTGTAACCCTTGCAATGGCAATTGGCGGAATTTTAAATGCCAAAAAAGTGGCCAATACAATGAGCGAAAAAATAACACCAATGAATTCTGGCCAAGGATTTACGGCGAATTTCGTAACCAGTATTTTAGTGCTTTTGGCCAGTTTTTTCAGCTTGCCTGTTTCTACCACACACGTTTCAGTAGGCTCGATTTTTGGAATAGGAACTGTAAATAAAACAGCCGACCCTAAAATGATTTTAAAAATAGTATCATCCTGGTTGTTGACCTTACCAATGGCTGCTTTGTTAAGTGCCACTTTATTTTATATTTTGAGGTTGTTATAAGTTATGCAATCTTAAAATGTTTTGAGATGAAACATTTAAATTAAATAAGTGCGATTGAAAAGCCGCACTTATTATTTAAAATTTAACTCGCACAACAACTCAATTTAGAAACGTCTTTTCCGAAAGTGATAGCCGCTAATTTTATACCTTCTCCCAATGTTAAGTAGGGATAAAAACTTTCCGCCAATTCTTTAACCGTTATTCCATATTTAATAGCCATACTTAATTGTTGTATCAATTCTCCACCTTCAGGAGCAACAACTCTTGCACCTATCAATTTATCGGTTTCGGTATTTCGTATCAACTTAATGAAACCTCTAGTGTCATTTGCTGCAATGGCTCTTGGCACGTCTTTTAATTCTATTTTAGAAACTTCAAACGGAATATTTTGCTGTTCTGCTTGTACTTCGTCCAATCCTGCACCTGCTACTTGTGGGTCGGTAAAAACTACCCAAGGCAATGAGGAATAATCGGCTTTATTATTTCCTCCTGAAAAAGCATTCTCTACGGCAATTTTTCCTTCAAAGGCTGCCGTGTAAACAAAAGCCGGTGTGTTGGTAACATCACCCACTGCATAGATGTTAGGTAAATTGGTTTCCATTTTTTCATTGACCAAAATATGTCCTGTTTTGTTCATTTCTAAACCAATGTTTTCCAATCCAAGTTTTTTAGTATTTGGTTTAGTGCCAGACGCCACTACAATTTTTCCTTTTTCTGTGATTTGAGTAAAAGAGCCGTCTGGGCATTTGCAATGAATAATTGTTTCATTTCCGTTTTTCTCAAACTTCACTGCACGAAAGTTAGGAAGGATTTCAATACCTTCTTTTCGCATTTGGGTTTCTAATGCTTCGCTGATGTCAGGAGTTTGTGTTCTTAAAACTCTATCTGTAAATTCGATAATACGCACTTTTACCCCCAAACGATTGTAAGCCATAGCAATCTCTAACCCGATATATCCTGCTCCCATAATGGTTATACTTTCGGGTTTTTCTTCTAAATCAAAAAGCGAGACATTGGTAAGGTAGCCAATATCATTCAATCCTTCAATATTTGGGATGTTAGTAGTTGCACCCGTGGCAATGATAAATTTTATAGCCGTATATTCTGTTTCTCCATTAATAACAATTGTTTTATTGTCTTTAAATTCTGCCCAACCTGTTATCATTTTAAGGTTTTTAAAATCGCTTACCACATCCATATATTTTTTTTCTTGAAGCGTAGCAACCAATTTTTTCTTGTCTTTGATAATCTGTGCAAAATCAATAGTAACACCTTTTGGTTTGATGCCTTCAAAGTTGGAATGTGTGGCGTGGTAAGCTGTTTCCGCTGCACGAATTAGGGTTTTGGAAGGTACACAACCTACATTTACGCAAGTTCCTCCAAAGTCCAAACCACCGTTTACCATTAATGTAGATAAACCTAAATTTTCGGCTTTAATTGCGGCAGAAAATGCCGCCGAACCACCGCCGATGACAATTAAATCGAAGTGGTTATTTTCGTTTTGTGAAGTACATACTTTTTGTGAAGTACAACAATCTTCTTTTTCTATTTCATTTTTCACTTTGTAATTTTTTGTGGCATTAATTGCATTTACAATTTCTTTCTTACTGGTTTTAGAAGGGTCAAAAGAACATTCGCAACTTCCGCTTTTGTAACTTACTTTGGCTTCTTTTACACCTTCATTTTTTGAAAGCATTTTTTCAATGCCTGTAGCGCAATGGTCACAGGTCATTCCTGTGATGTTGAGTTTTATGGTTTCTTTGTTCATTATACTTTCTTTTAAGAGGTTTCTGTAATGATTACCGCTTTATATCCTGTTTTTTCAATTGCCTTAATCATTTCAGTTGGATTTGTTTTTGATGCGTCATATTTGACTGTGGCATTATCTCCGGGATATTCAACACTTTGTTCTGTAACACCGTCAATATTTTTAAGGGTAGTTGAAACGTGATTAGCACAACCTGCACAAGTCATTCCCGTGATTTTTAGTTTTACTGTTTTGGGTTTCTCCAGGTTAGTGTTTTCAGTAATTGTTTTTTTGTTGGAAGGAACACAACATTGTGCATTTGCTTGAAAGGATAACAGGGCAAATCCAAAGATTGAGATTAAAAAATATTTTTTCATTGTAGTTTATTTAAAGGGTTAACGATTAACATTTTGAGTTTCAAAACCAATTTTTCTTGGAAATTTTATGACTAATTTTTCTTTTGGTTTAAGGAAATCTTTGATTATTTTTTCACAATCGCTTATGGGTTTACCAATAAGTTTTTCCATCAATTCTTTCGGAGGATTTTGTAATTCACAATTTCCAATCTCAATACAACAATCCATTTTATCAGGATTGAACACTTCCTCTTTTTTGTTTTTATTTGTGCTCATAATAATTGTTTTTAAATGATGCTTGAAAAATTATTTGCAACCATTTGAGCCACAAACGTGTCCAGCTTGTCCGTGTGGTGGATTTTCTGAAGTTGCTACTTCTCCGAAACTTTGTATCCTGTGGCATCAATAGATTTGATAATTGCTTCCTTGTTTGTTTTGCTGTTGTCAAATTTTACAGTTGCGTTTCCTTCTTTGCTGTCAGCGGAAACATTTATAATTCCAGATAATTTATTCACTTCATTTTTAACGTGTTCTTCGCAACTGGCGCAAGTCATTCCGCTTATATTGAATTTCACTTCTTGAATATTGTTCGAAGAAACAACTATTACTTGTTTGTCGGCTTTTGGATAAAAAAAGTGTCCATAATAAGGAAATGCCATCATTATAAAAGCAAACACGGTTACAATTCCTAAAAACATTTTGGTTTGCATAAAAGGTTTTTTATTGTCTTCTTCACAATCACATTGTATTTCTTCGCTTGTTCTTGGTTTTAGTTTTTGATACCAAGCAAATGCCAATACTAAAACGGTAATACCTATTAAATAAGGACGAAAAGATTCCATCCACGAAAATGTGGAAGCAACTCCCGATGCCCCAGAAATAAGTGCTAAAACGGGCGTAATGCAACATAAAGAAGCTGCTACTGCCGATAGGATACTGGCTCCTGCCAATTTTCCTGATTTTGATTTTGTGTTCATACGAGTTGATTATTTGAATTTTTAATTGATTTAAAAAATGGGATTAGAAGTTCTGTTTGTTCTTTTATCAAAGAATAAAAAATGGTTTGCCCAGAGCGTCTGGTTTTAATCAAATTTCCATCTTTCATTTTTCGAAGATGTTGTGAAACGGCTGGAATGCTCATTTCTAGAATATCCGCTAAATCGCAAGGACAAAGTTCCTTTTCTTCTTCCAATAAATAGAGAATTTTTAAGCGGACTTCATTACCAGCTAATGCTAGTAAACTACTGGTTTGATTAAAAATAACACCATTTTTTTGCAATTTATTTTTACATTCATTAATAAGAATACTATCTGCTAATATTCTATTACAAGATTGATTTTCACTCATTTTTTAAGTATTTAGCTTGGTAAAGATATAAGTATGTTATTATTTAAGCAAATGTTTAAATATAATTTAACAAAAAATTATTCTTTAAAGTATATATTTCCACTTTTATTGCTCACAATTGCTAATCTGTTTTCTATTTTCCTGATAGAGTGGATGTTTAGAAAGTATGTCCATTATTGTTGATGGGTTCATATATCTTTCGCTTTTTTCATCAGCTGTTAAATTGACGGCTCCAAGCCAATTTACTCTTTTGAGGTTTTCCCGAACATTGATACTCCAATCTAAAAGTTGGTAACCTAAACCGTGGTTGATACAGTTTAAATCAGTATTAAACTCGAATTTATCGACTGCTTTTTTTGAGAAAATTTCAATAGCTGCTACATTACACATTTTGCCAAATCCTTTGTTTAGGTAATCTGAAACGTGACATAATTCGTGTCCTAAAACGCCAATTTGGGCATTGTAGTTGAGGTTTTTAAATACAATGGCATCGAGATAATTGGTGCTTTTTTTACTTATGGTTATTATGTATGTTCTTTTTTTAGCGGAACGAAACATACTTACAACTGTAAGTCTTGTGGCTAATGGTGTTTCCCTGTTTTTTAATCTGAATTTTATTTTGATGTTTTTGAGTTCCGGGAAATAGGATAATGCAATTAGCATTTGATTTTCATAATCTGCAATCAAGGTTTTATGGTTTCCAAACTTCGATTTTAAGATTGCAATTTCCTCATTAGTTAGACTGTTTTTATGAAATGTTTTTACAATTTCTTGTGCTTTTAATTCATTAGAAAAAGAAACTGTAATGGCAAAAAACAAAATTATTTTGAAAACTTTCTGCATAACAAATTAATCGTTTAAAATATGGTTTCTTCCACAGGATTATACATTTCAATAATTGTATTTGCTATGTCCTGTGCCGCTTCGTGTTTGCTTTTCAAAGGATATTCGATTAGGGTTAAATCACTTTTTAGAATAGCAATTTTATTTGTGTCATATCCAAATCCTTCGTTTGTATTGGGAGAATTGGCCACAATACAATCAAAGTTTTTCTTGTGCAATTTGCTTGCTGCATTTTCCAAAACATTATTGGTTTCTAATGCAAATCCGATAGATTTTTGTTGCGGTGTTTTTACTTTTCCAAACTCATAAGCGATGTCCACATTTTTTATAAACTCTATTGTAATTTCGTTTTCTATTTTCTTAATTTTAATTTCAGAAATGATTTTTGGGGTATAATCGGCAACGGCTGCACAAAAAATGGCGATATCCACTTGGCTGAAGAGTTTTTGGCATTCATCATACATTTGTTTTCCTGTTTCGACAGCAATGATTTTATCTTTTGGAAAATTGGATATGATTGTTACCGGACTACTTACCAAATACACATCGGCACCTAAATTGTGTAATTTTTCGGCAATGGCATAACCCATTTTTCCAGTAGATTGATTGGAAAGAAACCGAACCGGATCCAAGTATTCTCTTGTTGGTCCCGCCGTGATTAGTATTTTTTTGTTTTGAAGCGTATTTTGCATTGTATTACTTTTTAAAAGTCAATTATTTTTTAATGTTGAGAGTAATTCTCTAAATGGGTTTCCCAACTGTATTCGTTAAAATATAGTTTGTAGTCATTGAATTGTAATTCTAAAACTTGTTGCAAAACCTTTTTGATTCCTGATGTTCCGTCAAAATCACCACGATACCAATGCAGCAGTTTTGAAGTTGCGATGGTTTTATTATTCATATCGATAGCTGTTTCGGAAATTATAAACGAGTGCATTGCATCATTCAATTGTTTATCCAATTTTTCAAGTGTGTAAAAAGCAATTGGCGGACAGCTTTTGGCACCACAATTTAAGGCAAAATGAATGCGACAATCCATTTTTTGAACCGCGAGATTTCTAATCAAAGGAGAAACAAAAGGATTGGGTAAATAACCCAAACTCCATTTCCATCGGTACTTTCTTAAAATACCGTGTTCGATATTGTCAAGACTGAAACGTGTTTGAGCAATGACGATTATTTTCTTTGTAAAAATTGTTTTTCTGTGTAATTTTTCTCGGTTTGACAGGATTTGAAAATAGGCATTATATATGTTTATCCAAAATGTTTTCTTGGTATCGTCCGTATTCAATTGATGGTGCAATTCCATTATGGAAATGCTCCTCAATTTTTGTTCTTCGGTTGAAGTAGCTTCGTTCAATTTTACGTTGAGTAATAGTTTTCCTGAAAGCGACAATAAAGAATTTGTGTTTTCCATAACTATTTTATCATTTGTTCAAATTTGGAATGTGACAAAAACTAACAGGGTTTCTGGATTTAGCAAATTCATAACCGTCTTTCCACCATTGGGTCATTTGTTTCGGGTCGAAAATAAGCGGGTTTTCTGTAAGTTGATTGGGCGTATAATAGAAGTTGATTTTTATTTTTTGATTCAAACTAACAAGTTTACCAATAATGACATCTTTGGAACTATTTCGATCAATCATAAACTGAAAAGTTCGGAACAGCAATGAAAATGGATTTTTGATTATGGGATGCTTTGCTATTTCCACTTCGTTTTCTAAAATAATTACGTCAATATCACAAGCTCCGTTTTCGATGGCACACATAATGGGAATAAAACTGCCAAATCCTCCATCGGCATACTGGCAATTGTTTTTGTTAAGCATACTCATAAATGGAGTATAATTGCAAGAAGCCCAAGCCCAATCACAGAAATCATCGTGATTGCAGTCGTCAGAATTATAATATTCTATGGTGTTCATAGTAAGATTTGAAACCGCTATAATGACTTTTTTATTTTGTTTTTGCAATTCTTTAAAATCTTCTGGAGTGATACTTTTTTTAATCAGTTTTCGCAAGTTTTCGCTTTCGCCAAAAGTGGGACAACCTTTTATAAATGTTCTTATTGAATTGAAATGATTGATTTTTGTTTCATAACCGTTTTTGGTTTTCTTGATTATAAAAGGATTGATACTGAAAATATCCTCTTGCTCAACCGAAGTATAAATTTGTTTGATTTTGTCAATCTTTCCCAAAGCCAAATGTGGCAATAACAAACTACCTGTAGAACAACCCACGAATAATTCGTAGTTATTGCAACAATCGTTGATGAGGTATTCTGCCACACCACCAGCAAACGCTCCTTTGCTACCGCCACCAGAAATAATCAGTGCTTTCATTTATTTGACTTTTAATGAATTGACGAATAAATGCCGTAATCCTGACGAAGAATTAAAATATATTATTTGTTTTTGTCGGTTATAAACTTTTCGAATTGCTTTTGTCTAATAAAGTAAGCATTCCAAGAAAACTGTATTTTGAAGTGAATTGCCACAAAGAAAATGAGAATTGCAAAGAAGATGAGAATTTTGTCATACTGTTCAGGTACAATTTCTATTCCTACCAAAATGGCGTTTAACACCAATAACCCCAAGCTATTGTACATTAATAAAATGGAAATGCTTAATCGCTTTAACTGTTTTATTTTGAGTGGTAATATTTCAAAAAATGCTTCAGCATTAGAAAGCAATCGTACATTAATTTCATCGGTTAGACCGAGAGCCATTCTGTTTGCACTAGTTAATATTACGGCTATACTTGGGAGTAAACTTAAATTGAGTTGCCAGGTTTCCATTGGGTTTTATCTTTAGGAATTACTATTGTTTTTTGTACTCCATTTTGCCAATTGAGGAAGATTTTTTCTCTTCTGTTTCCAAAATAATTTCCCAATCTGACCTATTGCCAAAACCAAAAAAAGTGTGGCAAAAATTGGATTGAGATACTTACTCATTTCTATTTTATTTTCTACCAAAAAGTATTTTCCTGTGTGAGCGAAAAGCAACATTCCTGCCAAAGTCCCTATCATTGCACCCATAATAAATAGGCTGTTATCATTGCAACGAGGATCTAATTTTTCGGTACGGAATAAGTAAATGTAAATTCCAGACCAATAAGGCCATTGAATGAAGTTCAGACTATTCAAGAGTAATCCTAAAATAAAAGGAAACTGTGACAACTGAAGCTGTGACAAACTAAAATTTTTATCATTGCCAATGTTCGTAATAAAGTACACTGCAATTCCTAAAAAGAAAAGAATGGTAAAAACATCAATAAACAGTAATAATTTCTTTTGTTCCACCAACCATTTTGCTCCAAAACTTACCGCTTTCAATACAAAAAACTCTATAAATACAATTCCCGAAATAAAAGATACTGTTGCCCAATTTCCTTGTTCCAGTAAAATTTGTAAGCTGATGACATTGATGTAACCCAAAGGAAGAGAACCCATCAAGCTGATGAGGATTCCTAATAAAAGTGGATTTTTTTTGGGAGCTATTTTATCTAATAACTTCATTTTTATGAAATAGATTTTAAATGATTGGTTAGTTTTTTATTATCGATTACCAATTGTCTGGATTGTTTGAAATTCAAATAAGAATGTCCTTTTTGATGATTAAAAGTGCTTATTTTGTATAAAATATCGTAGTGTTTTATAATCTCTTTCCAAGCAAAAAAGATGGAATGTTTTGGGTCATAAATATGCGTTGGTTCGCTTCCTGCACCATTGAGTTCGATAATGGAAAAGGTTTTGCCTTGTTCTAAATCTTCACGAGATTGGAACATAATATCTAATCTTCCGAAATAGAAATCAGGAATTTGGGAACAAATATCGTTGACCGTTTTGGTTAGTTTATCGTTTATCCAATGGCTTACATCGGTAAATTTACTGCCCCGAACGTGATTGCCAAAAGGCACTAAATTGAGCATTTCGCCTTTGGGTAAAACTTCGTTTAATTTTTCTCCAAATTTCCGTTTTAAGGTATCGAGTTGCAAAGCAAATCGTGGGTTTTCCTCAATGAGTTCTTGAATGGTATTTGTTCCGTTTCCTTTTACAATTAGAAAATCTTTATATACAATTCCAGTGATTGTGCCTTTATTTTCGTTTGGCATTCTGTAATAAAACAATCCTATTTCTAACGGATGAGTAATGCACTCCTGAACCAAAAAATCATAATTTGTTTTTTGTAGATAGATATATAATTCGTTCCAAGAATGTATTCTTTCAACTCTTAACCCTTGTAATCCAACATCTGGTTTTATTATAAAAGGGAAATCAATTGTTGTCTTTTCTAAAGTAAAGAGTAAATAATCCCAAGATGTATTGGCTTTGAAAAACAAGGTTTCAGGATAGTATTGTTTTGGTATTAGATCATAAATTTCTTTCTTGCTTTCCAAAGCAAATCCGCCATTTATAATTCGGGGATTGCTGGCATTAAAAAAACCTAATGAACGTGCTTTGATACTCAAATAAATCCAATAGAAAAAGATTGGAAAATAGACCACATTGGTATTCCAATATTCCCAATTTAAGAGTTTATGAATGCTATTTTTTAGTTTTCTCAAAACGATATTTTTTCAATTGTGGTGTTGTTTATTCTATCAATGTAAGTCATTTCAATTGTATTGTTTATTAGCAATAATTGGGTTATGCTCACTGTTTTGGTTTGATCTTCACGATTAATGACCAAGCCATATTCGGAATTTTTTGCTTGGGTATTGATGTGAAATGAAAGTATTTTATCTGTTGAAAGAGGTATATTGTATCTGCAAAAATGGTCAAACCATTGTTTTCTCTTAATCCTTTGAGTGCGATTGTATAAAGTGGCAGAAGACCAAATGTGTGGCTTTTTAATAGATTTATTGAAAACGTGTTTTTCAACTTCGTCCCATTTTACTTCAGTTAGAACAGTATCTTGAAATATAATCAATGTAAAAGGTTCTACATTGTCCAAATTCATTTCTTGAAAGTGCAGTAATGGCTTTTCTGCCTGTATGATTTCCATCAAAATTACGCCTCTACTTTTACTGTAATTCGGTTTTTTATGGTGATTTATGAAAGCACCGTTGAGTAAAACAATAGCAGTTCCGTCTTCTTTTGTCACGATCCAGGTTCCACCTGCTTTTTTGTCTTTTGGATAGAGCAATTTCACCTCATTTTCAGTATATACTTTTGGTGCAATTGTTGGGCGATAGCTTTTTTCATCTCTATTAGATGTCAAAAGAAATCCTTCTTGCATCGGAATAAAACTTACTGTGCACATACTTTTCTATATCTGATTGTTGCTGGTGCCAAACCAAAAGTATCATCAATAAAGGATAGGCAATTTACCTCTAATAACCCCACTTTTATCAATGCCTGATGATGAATACTGTGTTCTAAACAATACGCTAATTCTCTAAACAGCGTGGTTTTAATCTCCGTTTCTTTGCCTTCTTCTGCGCAAAAATTGCCTTCTAAAACGAGCGTTTCGTCAAGAATATCTAATGCTAAACTAGCGTTGATTTCATCAATAACTTGAATAGCATATTGGTTATCCGTTTCAATCAATAGATTTCTTTTGCGATTGTCGTAGTTCACGGTTTTAGTATTTAACCCATTAAAAACACTTTGGTAAAATTCGAGAATATGACGAACGTGTTGACCAATAGTTGCACCAAAAAGTGTATTTGATGGATATGAATATTGTTCATCCGTTAATAGAAGTAGCACTTTTTTAATTTCGGTTAAATTTTCTTGACAATAGGTTTTCATTTCTTTTCATTTAAACATATAGACGACAATAAATTACTTTCCTGACAAGAAGTATTGGAATTATTTATTGCAAAAAAAACCAATACAAAAATTACTCCGTATTGGTTTTTGAAAATGATAAACTGACTAAAGTTTCTTTTTATTTGCCTTTTCTTTGATATAAGGAGCAATAATGTGTATTGAAGGAGTAGCAATGACGAAAGCAATAAGCCAGCTGCGCAACCAAATAAAAAGAAAGTTATATACAAAACCTATATTGACCGCAATTATTATGAAAGTCATATAACTTGTTACAATTAAAGCGGTTATTATCGACAGTTTCAACTCTTTTGCTTTCATTTTATACCATTTTATTTTTTTGCAAAAAACCAATACAGCTTTTTTACTGTATTGGTTTTTTAAATTACGGATTTATTGCATTTACTTTTTACTTGTTTTTTTTCGGAGCTGCTGCCAATTTTTGCATATATTTTTTTTCATCTTTATCCCATTCAGTCAACGAATTGAATTGTTTTCCTTCGTGAAGTCCGTTAAAGAACAAATACAATTTACCATCAGCAACCCTATAAGTCAAAGGATTGATTGGAAAATTACCTTTATCTGCTGCAATTCCCCAAGCACAATATCCGTCACATTGTGGTAGATATTTTTCGGGATTTGCTTTGAAGGCTTTTTGATTTTTTGCGGAAGCAAAATAGTAATTTGCTCCATTGTACTCAACAGCAAATTTCTCACTCCCTTTGGTTGCTTTTTCAGGAGTAAAATAAGATACTAGATCATACCCTCCGATGGCCAGTTTATTTTTATCTATTGGTTCTATTTGAGCAGAAGCAAGATTAGAAAATAAAGCCGCAAAAGCGATTAACACGATTGATTTTAAGTTTTTCATTTTTCTTGATTTAAGTTTTCCAAATTATTTTTTCCAAGTTCTGCCTGCGAAGGCTGCATCAACTTCCGGGTTAGTAATGTGATTGGAATAGTTGCTCAATGTTTTTGCTCCAATTCCGGCAATGATACCTAAAACGTGAACTTCTGTATAACCTGCTGCCAAAAACTCATCGACTTCAGATTGAGAAACATTGCCACGAGTGGCAGTAAGTGAACGTGTTAATTTTGATAATGCCGCTAATTTTGCATCAGGAACTTGTTTTCCATCACGGATTGCATCTGTTACTTCTGTTGGAACTTTAGTCATCATATCGCCTACAAAACTGTGTGCAGCCATACAATATTCGCAGTTGTTCTCATAGGCTACCGATAGGAAAACGACTTCTTGCTCTACTGGATTAAACCCTGAATTGGCTCTAAAAGTGTTGTAAGCATAAGTGTAAGCGTCTAACAATGCCGGATTGTTTCCCATACCTTTATACATATTGGGTACAAATCCTAATCCTTTTTGGGTTTTGTCGAAAAGTTCTTGTGATAATGGAGAAACTGGATTGTTCTCTAATTTTAAATGTGCCATTTTAATTGTTTTTTTAAATTAGTATTAAATTACTAATGCAAAGTTGGCAAGAATTAGAAAGACAAACTTTTGTAAATAGTTCAACTATTTGGGTATTTGGTTCAAACGGAAATTTGATGGTGTTTGATTGTATTTTTCGTGAAAGAGTGTCGAAAAATTAGCCAAATCATTGAAACCACAATCGAAAGCAATATCTGTAATTCGTTCATCAGAAATCAATAATAGTTCGGCTGCTTTTTCTAGTTTTTTATTTCTGAAGTAATTAGCCGGACTATCGTTGTAATTTTTTTTGAATTCTCTTTTAAAAGAAGAAAGGCTTAAGTTCGTTATTTGTGCTAATTCTTCTATGGCAATGTGTTGGTAAAAATAACTTTCTATCACTTGTTTGAATGTGAAACTCGTTGGCGAAAATAGTTGCGATAAAATTTGTTGAATAACCGGAGCATTTTTGGTTTGACACAATAAGAGAATGATTTCTTTTAACTTGATGACCAATAAATCTTCGTTAATCAGTGTTGGATTATCAAAATAAAACAACAAACTTTCAATGTATTTTTGGATTAGAAAATCATTGTTGATTTGGGTTAATTCAAGTTCTAAATTGGGTTCTTTTGCAGGTTTTTGAAAAATCTTTGGCAAATCAGTATCGTAAATCTTTTTCAATATTTCTGGATGAAAATGCACAATAACGATCTGATTGTTTTTTGAAAGTGTGCTGCTTTTCATTTGACTGAAATAGTTGCCACATTTAAGTAAAACCGCTTCATTTACTGGTATAGAGATGCTTTGTAGTTGCGTTTTGTAGTCTATTTGTCCTTCAAGCATATATAAAAAACAAGCCTCATTAGGCATAGGATTTGGAATCTTGAAAGGTGCTTGGATGGTCACTTTTTCAAAAATTATTTTTCCGAATAGCTGGTATTGTTTTCTTTCTGTAATCATTGCAATAATTTAAAAAGTAAAAAAACTATATTTCCATTATTTTGTCAAAGACAAATAACAGAAATATAGTTTTGAGACAAAAAAGGTATTAATAATTTGCTTCTACTGTAACTTCAACAGTTTTTGCAATATTAGTTGATGGTTTTCCACTTTTGAACGCTATTTTATAATCCGCTAAAGTAATATTAAATTTAGAAGTCAGACTAATTTTACCGCCTTTTACAGTAATTGTAGCTTTCTCTTTTACAGGGTTTGTAACTCCATTTATGGTTAAATCGCCCACAACTTCAGTACTATAAGAACCGTCTTTTTTGAAATTAACTTTGTCAAGATTAGCAATTTTTCCCGTTAGTTTTGCTTTTGGATTAGTTTTAGTGTCTAAAAATTTTTTACTGTTGAAGTGTTCTTGCATTAAAGCTTTTTCAAACTCAAAACTTTGCATTGGTACCGAGAAAACAAGGTCTCCATTGCTAGGATCAATTGCACCTACAGCTGCGTAATTGTTTGCTTCAATGTTTTCAGCTGGTGTTGTAGAGAAGAATTTAAAATGTGTTTTTGTAGTCGCTTGTTTTTGGGCTACGGCTGTTAGTGAAATGGTTACTAAAGCAATAATTGTTACGATTTTTTTCATTTTTTTTTAAATTTAATTAATTGTTGTTTACTGTTTTTACTTATTTGGACACGATGTCACTTTTATCTAGGATTACATTTTCATACATTTCTAAATCTTTATCATAAGTTGCACCGGAACGAATAACTCCTTTTATGGTAATTTGGTCGCCAACTTTTATAGTTGAGGTATGGGGATTGGTTTCTTTGGGAAACGTAGCACTTACACCAGCCTTGTCAGTTGCCGATTTGAGTAGTATTACTTTTTGATGGTTGAAGTCTTCCGATATTTGAGCAACCGTTCCGGTAATTTCTAAAACTTTGGAGTTGCCTTCTTCGTCCAGGTATTTGTCGTTTGCTTTTTTGGCATCAGTAAGGTACTCTTTTACAATTTCGCTTGCTTGGTAGCTAAAATCGGTTTTGGTGGCTTGAACGTCTCTTGCAGGTTTGTTGAACATATATAGTGCCACTGCCACTGCAATAAAAATTCCTACTCCTAAAAGTATCAATAGGGTTTTGAAGTTTTTCTTTTTAGTTGTCATTTTGGTTTATTTTAAATTTTGTTTAACTAAATGAATAGACAACTGTTTATTTAATTCCTGACAAAACTTTTATTTTTTTTAATCAATGATCTTTTCAGAATTTTTGCATAAAAAAAACACCACAATTTCTTGCAGTGTTTCTGTTGGAATTAATAATCTAAAAAAAATTAAGCCTTTTTTATCTCGTCTAGTATTTTATTTTTTCTTTCTTCGGGTAATTTCACATTGGTTTTAGATTTTCCGTTAAACCATTTATTTATTATATTATCTATAACTTTTGATTGATGCTCATAAGCAGTACAGGTTTTACACATTGATTTGTGCACTTGCAATTGCATTTTTTCTTTCGCAGTCAATGGTGTAAATAGCTGTTTGTCTATCAACTCTGTTGTTTTCTTACAAGAGTTCACCATCATATTCATTATCTTTTGCATTAGCATTTCTTTAAAATTTTAAAGGTTTATTACACCCATTTCATTTCTAAACATTTTTTTAAGAGTAGTTTTGCTCTGTGTACTATCTGCCAATAATTGGACGTTGTTATTTCTAATTCCTGACAAATTTCATCTGCATTTTTATCTGTTAAATATTTGGAAGTCACGGCAAATTTCCACTTTTGAGGTAAATCTTCCATACAACCCTGCATTACATTGTTAAATTCCGGATTGTCCAGTAATTCTTCTTCTTGATCCCAAATGGGATTAATATCGTTATCCTTCCAATTTTCAGTTTCGTTAAATAGACCATCGGAAAGTTCGTAACCACTGTTTTCAGAGATACTAAAGTTTTGTTTCGTGGTTCTGGCACTCAAACGGTAATAATCAATCACTTTATTATTCAAAATAGAAAACAACCAGGTTTTAGGTTGGCTCTTTCCTTGGAAAGTATCTATTTTATGAAAAGCAGCCAAAAAGGTTTCCTGGACCAAATCTTCGGCGGTTTCCTTTGAAGAGGTTTTGTATAATGCCCAAGAAAAAAGCTCGTCGCTAAACTGATTGACCCAATTTTCGAGTATAGTTTTTGAATTTTCTTTGATGACTTCCATAAATCCTGTTGACTGTTATTATATAAGTCCAAAGATACTATTTTTTTTAGACCTCAAAAAGTACTTGTTTTCGTGTAATAAAAAAAGTATTACAAAACTATATTCTAATCCAATTAACCAAAAGTTTTCTTTGAATTCTGGGTTAGAATAGGCATTATAACTCAAAATTGCAGTTAAACTCCAAACGATAGGATAATTAAATTTTGTAAAAACACCAATCAAGACCAAGTTTATAATATACCAAGGATGAACGGTTGTGGAAGTAAAAAAATAGACACTTAAAACGAGTAAAAAACTTTGGAATAAATCTAATGTGGTTTTGTTGTTTCCTTTAAATGCTTGATAAATTATATAAAATAGGATTAGTATTGGCATAATTCTACCCATTATTTGAATAATGTTATAGCCTGTTATCCAAAAACCAATTTCTCGAATTAAATAATAAATGCTGGCATTGAACTCAAAATTAGTAAACCACAAACCAATTGTTTTTGAATAATTGCCAACGAGTTCAGTAGATACGAATGGTAAGAACAGTAATGCGTTTGCTCCAATTACAATGCTGTAAAAACCGATACTTTTTTTCCAACCTAATTTCTGAAAAAAAAGAGGTAACAATAATAAAGGTAACAATTTGGTTGAAATGGATAATGCCAATAACAAGGCTGCCATTTTCCATTTGTTTTGATGCAACAGATACATACTCCAAACAAAAAAGAACAGCATAACCCCTTCAAAATGGAGGTTTCCTGTAAGTTCAATAATTACCAATGGATTGAGCAAATACCAAAAAATGCGATGTTTTTCTAATCCCAATCTTTCCAATAATTTGCTTCCGAAATAAAGTGTTCCGAAATCGGCGGCAATAATCATTATTCGAAAAATAACGGCTGCACCCATAATGGAATGATTACTTAAAAATCCTGCAACAACAAAGAATAATTGATTAATCGGTGGATAATTGGAATAATGTGTAGCACTTAAACTTCCCATTCCGTTTATTAATTCTTGGGCCTGTGGAAGCTCAAAATTTGGGTTCACAATCAAATCCTTTGGCAAGTGCAAATAAGGGTTTAGTCCTTCTAAAATCAATCTTCCATCCCAAATGAAACGGAAATAGTCTTGCGATAAATTAGGCAAAGCCACAATGAATATTAATCGAAAAAGGAGTGTTGCTCCAACAAGAAAAGTAATATTACTCTTTTGTAACTTGATAATAAAATACACAAGAATAAACAAAAACCAGTATGAAACAGCTAAAGTTACAAATTCGATTCGCTCCAATCCATAAGCGATATATCCATAAACTAGGGAGCTTACAATTAGTAAAATGTATGATTTTGTGCTATTTGAAACGGTGTAACTCATTTGGTATCTGTAATAGATTTTACGAATACAAAGCCGAAACCAAAGAGTAACATCAAATGGAAAGGATACAAGGCAAAATCATTGAATTTATATCCGCTGTACAATCCGAAGAGGAAATATAAAACAAGAAATCCTTCAATGATGGTGTTTTTGGAAATGCTTTTTGAAATGTAAATATTGTCTTTCCATTTGTCCTTCAAAGCTTCAATATTGAACTTAGGAGTTCTGATAAATTCACTCTTCTTACCCAACAATCCTTCTAAAACGGCAATTGTATTATGCAAAGAAAATCCCATTGCAATGGTATAAAAGGTAAAAAACAATCCAATATATTTGATGAAATTCTTAAATCCACCGCCCTGAATATTCTTGAAAGTAACCCAATAACTGATAAAAAACAGTATGGAAGTAATGATAAAAAATATAAAAATATCGAAAAGTACAGCCAAATGGTCATAAGTGTTTTTTATAAATAAAATGGGAACACTTAAAACTGCCATTGCAAAAATCATAAGAAACATTGAACTATTAAGCAAATGCAGAATACCGTGAATTTTGGTTTTCAACGGGATTGATTTTGAGGTAATAACACGCCAGTTCATTTTTCTGAAATTCTCGGCACCACCTTTGTTCCATCGAAATTGTTGGGAACGAGCGGCACTTAATAGTACCGGAAGCTCGGCTGGAGTAACCACGTGTTCAAGGTATTTGAATTTCCATCTTTTGAGTTGGGCGCGATAACTCAAATCCAGATCTTCGGTTAGCGTATCGCTTTCCCAATTACCGGCATCGATGATACATTCTTTTCTCCAAACGCCGGCTGTTCCATTAAAATTGATAAAATGGGATTGGGAATTGCGACCGACTTGCTCCAAAGTAAAATGAGCATCAAGAGCAAATGCCTGAATTTTTGTCAAAATGGAATAATCTCGGTTTAAATGCCCCCAGCGTGTTTGTACTACACCAATTTTTTTGTCTTTGAAATAGGGAATTGTTTGTAAAAGCCAGTCTTTTTGAGGCACGAAATCGGCATCAAAAATGGCTATGAACTCTCCTTTGGCAGTTACTAATCCTTCTTTTAAAGCTCCTGCCTTAAAACCAATTCGGTTAGTCCTGGTGATGTGTCTGATATCTAAACCTGATTTATGTAAATCATCAATTATTACTTTTGTTTCAAAAATACTGTCATCAGTGCTGTCGTCAAGCACTTGAATTTCGAGTTTATCTTTGGGATAATCTATTTTTGCAATGGTTGTGAGCAATCGTTCCACCACATATTTTTCATTGAAAATTGGCAATTGAATAGTTACAAAAGGAATTTCGGTTGAGTTTTTAAAATTGAATTTAACCGAATTATCAATTTGCTTTTTGCTTTTCAGGTAATTGATAAGCAAATTAAATTGAGCTAATCCGTAGAGAAGAATCAACAGAACAGCAAAGCTATAAAGAAAGAGAACGATGTATGAGAGTACTAACATTTTATTTAAAAGCATATTTAAAAATCCAACCTATTATTTTTATTCCAGCCATTACAGTTCCTTTTACCGTTCCTGAAACTTTTGAAACACCAATTCTGTTCTTGTAACGAACAGGAATTTCGATATAAGAAATGTTTTTTTTCAAAACCTTCAATTGCATTTCCACAGTCCAACCATACGTTTTATCCTGCATATCTAAATCTAAAAGCCTGTCATATTTTATGGCTCTAAATGGTCCTAAATCGGTGAATTTTGAACTAAAAAACAGTTTCATCAGGGAAGTTGCCAACCAGTTTCCGAAAACTTGTTGTGGTGTCATAGATCCTTTTTCCCGAAGATTGGTTGCTCGTGCTCCAATCACAAAATCTACATTTTGATTAAGAATAGGATTAATTAATTTTGTCAATTCTTCGGGATAATCAGAATAATCACCATCGAGAAAAACAATAATATCGGGTTTTGCTTTATGAGATGAAATATATTCCAATCCTTTTAGGCAAGCGTATCCATATCCTTTCTTTTTTTCAGAAAGCACAGTTGCTCCATTTTCAAAAGCTATTCTAGCTGTGTTATCTGTTGAATTGTTATTGACTACAATAATTTCCGAAACTATTTTAGGAATTTCTCGAACAACATTTGCAATGGCTTTTTCTTCATTATAGGCAGGAATGATTACAATAATTTTCATCATTTACTTTTGATTGTTTAGCAAATCCATCAAGTTTACATCATTGCCCAACAAGATTTCATTTGCGTTTATTCTTCCTTCTTCAGCACCATTTTCTAATTTTAAAACACCCCTTGGGCAAACCGCAGAGCAAATTCCGCATCCCACACACGAAGAACGCACAATGTTTTCGCCTTTTTGAGCATAACTACGAACATCAATACCCATTTCGCAATGCGTTGTGCAATTGCCGCAAGAGATACATTGACCGCCATTTGTCGTAATTCTAAATCTTGAAAACAAGCGTTGTTGTAATCCCAAAATTGCTGCCATCGGACAACCAAAACGACACCAAATCCTATTGCCTAATAACGGATAAAACCCCACACCAATAACACCGCTAAAAGCTGCACCAATGGCAAAACCATACCATTCACGAAGTGAATTGCTATCTATAAAAAGAATATTTTGATTTTCTGAAAAGTAATTTATTGCTATTGAAATGATAATAATTGCAACCAAAGAAACCATTGTGAATTTGGCATCGGTATCTAAATCATTGCGTTTGAAAATGTATAAAACACTCGTAAATACAATCAAAAAAGCGACAATACCATACACAAATTGGTCTTTAGTGATGAAACTCATTTCAGGATTATTGGATAAAAATGTAAAAATCACCGCAATAGTCATCACGAACGAAAACACTAAAACAGAATGGATCATCCAACGTTCTATTTTCCAAACTTTTTGTGTTGAATTGGATAAATGTCGGAAACTGTCTCCAGCTGTTTCTGCCAATCCTCCACAACCACAAACCCAAGAACAATACCAGCGTTTTCCATAGAAGTATGTCAAAATTGGAGAAATAATAAATATCATTGCTATACCAAAAACAAGCATAAACATTCCCAAGTTTCCTCCATTCAATAATCCTTTCAAGTGCCAATCATTGAAAAAATAATAATTGAGAGGCCACATATTTTTTAAGTCTTTCGCAAAATATTCTTTTCCGGGATTTAGTTTTTCGAGAATTTCAGGTATCAAAAAAGCAAAACCCAATTGGAAAAACATTACCGAAATGGTACGAACCAATTGGTATTTATTATGTCGGTATTTTAGAATGAATTTGTAACCTAAACCTAAAATTGCAACTGTGTAAAGCGTTCCGTAAACAAACCATTGACTGGCAATTTTACCATTTAACAGTAAACTTAATGGGTCGAAAAAACCAACAATTCCAGAATTTGCAATACCATTTACGCCCAAACCTAAATATTTTGGAAACCAATATAAAGCCACATAAAAAGAGGTTAATAAAACACCAATTATCCAAGCAAGAACTCCTTTATTAGTCAATGATTTATGAAAAAGACCATTGTTACTGATGCCTTCCGGACGAGACAAATAAGTGCTCCTTGAATAAATAACAATACCTGCTAAAATTGATGTTATGGAGATTGATAACCAAAGGGGTTTGTTTGGAAATGAAACATTAAAAAAAGCTAATGTTAAAATAAAAAGTCCAATAAAACCAATGGCTAAACCTGCTTTTTGAAGACTACTTAATCCATTATCTTTATGTGCTGCAATGGAAATATTTTCTGCTAATTTGTTCATAATTAAACCTTTTTTAAACCTACAAATTGTTTTGCAAATTGTTCTTGGATTTCTTTTTTGTTTGAGGTAAAAAATTCAGGATCGAAATTAGCTTCCGCCAAATGATGAATAACATAATCTACAGACTGATTTTCGATAAGTACTTTGTCAAAAAACTCGTGACGCATTCTAATTCCAAATGTATTAATACCCAAAAACACTCTAGTTTCTTTGTGAAAAGAAATTCTAATGGCTTTTTTACCCGAATGATGTTCCCAATAAAATTGCTCTTCGTAGTCTTTTTTGTAAGCCCAAACCCAACCGTAAGTTTGGTACTCAATGTCCAAGAACTTGGCAGAATTGAACCAATGTCCGGGATTGTATTGCGTTGGATTTCCAGTCAATGTTTGTGCCAGTGCTTCGCCCATCATTCTACCAGTGTACCAAACGGCTTCTATTGGGCGACGCAAACCAATGCTTTCGTGTTGTTCGGCACAGTCGCCAATGGCAAAAATGTCTTTAATGTTGGTTTCTAAAAAACGATTTACTTTTACGCCACGACCCAACTCGATACCCGAGTTTTTAAGGAAATCAATATTAGGAGAAACTCCAGCGGTTAAACCCACTATTTGACATTCAATAGTTTCATTTTTGTCAGTAACAACGGCTCTTGCATTACCATTTTCATCTGAAAGGATTTTGAGTAAACCCGTTTCCAATCGCAAATCAATATGATGCTCTCTAATGTGCCTGTTAATCATTTGGCTTTCGCCGAAAGGCAAAACAGCATCCCAAAAACTCTTTTCGCGAACCAAAAAAGTAACTTCAATATTGCGAGAACGAAGCATTTCGGCAAGCTCAATTCCGATTAAACCTCCGCCAACAATAACGGCTCGTTTGCAAGTGGACGAAAAAGCTTCCAAGGTTTCTAAATCTTGCTTGTGATACAAACCTGTAACGCCTTTTAAATCCTGACCTTGCCAACCAAACTTATTAGGTTTTGAACCTGTTGCAATAACTAATTTGTCATAATTGATAACGGTATCGTCATTCAAGATAAGTGCTTTTTCTTTTGTATTTACGTGTTCAACTAAACCATTTATGATATTAATATTATTTTTTTTCCAAAAATCATTTTCATAGGGTTGGGTGTGTTCAAACTTCATATGCCCCATAAAAACATACATCAAAGCAGTTCGAGAAAAGAAAAATTCCGTTTCCGATGAAATGATGGTAATTTTATGATTGGATTGTTTTCGGATATGACGAGCGAGTGTAACGCCTGAAATTCCGTTACCTATAATGACAATATTTTCCATAAATGGGTTAGTTTTGATGCAATATTAGACTTGGTTTCTATTATTTCCTGACAAACTATTTTACCTTTTTTCTGTAATAATCCAGCAGACTTTCCACAGAATGCCCTAATCGTCGTTTGAGATGAATTACTGTAAAATGATATTGTAATGTCCAAACTCCATTTTCTCTGTATCTTCTGGCGGAAGTTATCAGGTATTTTGGAATGACTGCAAACCTATCTTTTTGATACAATCGTTTGATGATTTCATTGTCTTCATAAATGATATAATCCTCATCATAACCGCCAATTTCATTAAACAATTCTTTGGTAACAAATAAGGATTGGTCGCCACCACGACACGAAATGTGATTTATTCTGGTAAACCATTGTGAAACCAATAAAACAGGATGTGAATGGTCAAATTTCATTCGGAAACAACCGGCTTTATTTCCATTTTGAACCTGTTCCAATACATATAAATCAAAGTTTTTGGGTGGAAAGCTATCACAATGCAAAAAATAGAATAGGCTTCCTGATGCTGCTTTTGCTCCGGTATTTAATTGTTTTGACCGCCCTTTTTCGGAATGAATAAGTCTTACTTTTTGATGATTTTGAACCGCTTTTTGCGAACCATCATTGCTGCCACCATCAACCACAATAATTTCGTAATCAATGGTTTTAGAAATTGTATTTTCTATATGCAACAAAAGCCGATGGATTGCATCGACTTCATTAAATATTGGAATGATGATGGAAAATTTATTCATTCAAATTCCAGTTGTATTCTTTGTATTTTACTTTTGCACTTTTATTGATTTTAATGGAACTGTATTTATTTAGAAAATCAATCAATGTTCCTTTAGTTTTGAAATCGCCTGAAAACCAATCAAAAATACTCGAAATTTCAATTTTATCTGGTGTAATTGTATTTTTAGTTTTATCGTTCACAAATGATCTTGCGGCAGTTTCTAATTGTTTCTCCAATTCCGTTTCTGTGTATGCTTCATTTGCTAAATTTGGACAAGAAAAAGAAGCACAGTTGATGGCAAAGTGAATTCGAGGTTCGTTCATTTTACGCAATATTTTATGCTCAATTTCGCCTAAACTATATTTTTTGTTTCCTAAAGTAAAGAACTCTTTATCCCAAGGATTATCAATTTTTTTGATGCTTTTTACAGGATAATTATCTAAAATTAATTTGACGGTATAAGCATTATAAGTATTAATCCAGTAGGCAAGAATGGCGTTTTTTGACCACGATTTTTCTGGTAGATTTTTTGCTAATATATTCAAATAGGATTGTAAAGGGGCGGAATCTTTTTTGAACCCTTTATAATCTACATTTCCTTTACTGGAAACGTGTTTCTGCAATAAATCGTTCCATTGTTTGTGATCAATAGTTTTACCGCCAGTAGTAATTTCTGTATGTGTGCTGAAAGCAATTTCAGGAATTGCATTGTTATTGTTTGCACAAGATATAAAAGGCAAAAACGCCAAAATCAGAACTATTTTTTTCATTTCAAATTGATTTATTATTTCAAGTATTGACGCATTATGGTTTTAATCCTGACAAATTATTTTTTGAAAGGATATAATTCTTGCTTAATAAAGTCTTTGGGGAAGCTATTTTCATCAGCAAAACCTAATTCAATATCCCGTCCGTCTGTTGGAATAAAATTGGTTTTAAAAAGATAATCCCACACGCTCAATGAAATTCCAAAATTGATACCGTTTTTATTGGGTAAAAATTTACTATGATGCCAAATGTGCATTTTTGGATTATTAAATATATATTTCATAAAACCATAATCCCAGCCCAAATTGGCGTGATTTAAATGACCAATAGCAATAGAAATGAAGTGAACAATAAAAACATCTTCTAATGAAAAACCGCCGACAAGCATTAATGGAACATATAAAATGGTTTTATATACAATAGGCTCCATCCAATTATAGCGAAAATGAGCAGCAAACCCCATCTCCTTTACAGAGTGATGTGTTTTGTGAACTTTCCATAGAAAAGGAATAGTATGTAGTAATCGATGGGTATTCCATTGTATAAAATCGCTTATAATAAAAAATAAAAGCAAGGCGATAGGTTTTGAAAAATCGGATAATGAAAACAATTGTATAGAAGCTAGTTGCAACCCAATAACAGAAAGGAAATCATTAAAAAATTGCTCTGTTATATTGGACAAAGCAATCAACAAAATGAGGTTTAATATGAAGAAATTGAAAAATAAATATAACAAGTCTAGCCAAAAATCTTTTCGGAATACCGGTTGATTTTTTCTCCAGGGAAAAAGTAATTCCAGTATCCAAACCACTAATGATATTGCCAATAATCCGTAGAAATAATTATCCCATTTCCAGTATAAAATTTCATTTATCAAGTAGCTCAAATAGCCACCGTAAGAATTGATTATTATATCGATGTATTTTTCCATTTTGGTTTAGCTGCTCTTTTGAAGTTTATAATAATTGCTTTTCTCTAAATCTTCAAAGGTGTCAATATCATTGAGGGTTTCTAAAAATTCAATTTTATAATTCTCTAAATCTTTTAAAGTATCCGTTAAAACAGTCGAAGTTCCCCAATCTTTATTTTTAAAAATGGAAGGGATTACTTTTTTCAATCCTAACAGATAATATCCGCCATCTTCAGCTGGACCAATAATTACATCATTACTTTCTAATTTATGGAAAGCTTCGTTGATATGATTGGCTTGCAAATCAAATAAATCACTACCAATTATGATACAATTTTGATACCCTAAATCAAATAAAGTTTGAAAAGCATTCTGCATTTTAGCTCCTAAATGGGAACCAAATTGTATTCTTTTTTCATATAAAGTTCCCAGCCACAAGTCGTTGGTTTCTAAATTTTCATCATAAAAGACAAATTTATCACAATCTAAATTTTGGGTTTCGGTCATTGTATGAAAAAGTAAATCATTGTAAACTTTCAATGCTTTCTCATTGCCAATTGTTTTTGCTAATCGGGTTTTTACTTTTCCCAATTGTGGATTTCGGGTAAAAATTATTAGTGCGTTAGTCTTCATAAACTTTAGTTCCCTTTTTTAGATAGACACTCCATTCTTTATTGAAAGTATGAATTTTATCGGTTTCTATATTTTGATTAGTAACTACTTTTCCACCATTGTTTTTCCATTCAAAAATGCCTCCGTATAAATTAAAAACGTTTCTGTAACCCAATTTTAGTAGTTTTTCTCCAATTTTTTCACTTCGAACACCAATGGAGCAATACACAACTATAGTGGCATTTTTATCTTTTAGGATTGTGGTTACTTTCTTGCTGTCGAATTTATCAAATCCTACATTAATGGCATTTTCAATATGGCTCACGTTAAATTCCTTGATTTCTCTGGCATCCAATAAAATATAGTTCCCTCTTAATTGAAGTTCATTAACGGTCAAATAAGGAACCGATTTTTTGTTCAATTTTTCTAAAACCTTTGGAATTGTATTTTGAGCAAAACAGAAAGATGTTAGAATTACAGCAATTGTTGTTATTAGAAATTTCATTGTATCTGTTTACTAATTATAACTGATTAGACGAAGTAAATGTTAATTACTGACAAATTACAATTAATTAATTAGCTTTTGAAAGTTTAGCAATATTATTCATTTTGTTTCTCAAAATCTGCATATCCTCGCTTACTTTTTGGTCTAAAATTTTAGCATAATGTTGGGTTGTTTGTATATTTTTATGACCAAGCATTTTACTCACAGTTTCAATAGGAACGCCATTTGTAAGCGTTACAGATGTTGCAAAAGTGTGTCGAGCCATATGAAAAGTAATTTCTTTTGAAACATCGCATAGATCTCCAACTTCTTTAAGATAGGCATTCATTTTTTGGTTAGTCAAAATAGGCAAGATACTATCTTCATTTAAACACTTTGGATGGTCGGCATATTTTTGAATGATTTCTTGTGCAATTGGTAGTACTGGAATTTTTGACTTGGTATCTGTTTTCTGGCGGTTCTTGAAAATCCATTTTTCACCATCGATGCCTATTGCTATGTGGTCCTTCTTTAATCCTTTTACATCAACATAAGCCAAACCAGTATAACAGGAAAAAATAAAAATATCCTTTACTAAATTTAATCTTTCTGATGAAAATCGTTTGTTGTAAATTCTATTTAGTTCTTCTTCAGTAAGAAAATCTCGTTCGACTTCTTTCATTTTTCCTTCGTATCGGCTACAAGGATTTTTGTCCAACCAATCATTATCTAAACAGATTTTAATTATCTTTCTGAAATTCCTAACATATTTGACGGCAGTATTGTTATTGCATTTTTTAACGCTTCGTAAATAGAATTCAAATTCGGTTACAAAAGCGTAATCAATTTTGTTTATGCTTATGTCTGAAAGATTGTACTTCCACATAATGAATTCTTGCAAGTGTTTCAAAGATATTTTAAAGCGTTCTAATGTGCCATAAGCATACCCATTTCCGATAAGTTCTTCAATTTTATCATTGTGATTTTGATAAATGGGAATGATCATTCGCTCTCGTTGATGGGTTCCTAATATTCTTGATTTGAAATTCTCCAGGGATAATTCTTCATTTTTATGGATTAGCTCCATTTGAATATGAAAAACTTTAGATTTCATTAAATCAAGATAGTTATTAAATGTTCTAGCTTCTTCGGAGCTGCCTTTCATTTTGGATAGTTCTGGAGACCATTTGCTTTTTTCAATAAATTTCTTGGAACTAAATTCGAAGCGTTGGCCGTCAACGGTCAATCGAATATAAATTGGTAATTGTCCAGCTGCATTAGCTTTTGTAGTTTTCGCATAAATGTGTAAAGTGATTTTTGCTTTCATAGTGGTGACCTTTTAATTAGTATTCAATTTAATTTTCTAAAGGATAGCAAACAAGATGTACATATTCTGAACAAGCATTAAACTGGTTGTTAGTACGACTGTTTGCAAGGATTGAGAAGATTTAGCGAGACCCTAAATTGTAAAATTTTTAGGGTCTCGATTTTGTCCCTTTCCAATTAAGATTGAATGAATAATTTGGTATATGCACCAAAGAAAAAACCCTATAAATCATAAGATTTATAGGGTTTTGAAACCATTTGTTATTAAACTTGTGGGCGATGAGGGGTTCGAACCCCCGACCCCCTCGGTGTAAACGAGGTGCTCTGAACCAGCTGAGCTAATCGCCCGATTGCAATTTGTAAATTTTCATTCCCTTATTGCGAGTGCAAATATACAGCTGTTTTTTATATTTGCAAGAAAAAAAGGAAAAAAATTATAAAATTTCTGCAACTACAAAGGTGCTTCCGCCAACATAGATAAAATCTGTTGGTTGTGCATTTTGCTTCGCATTCTCGTAAGCGGCTGAAACAGAATTATATATTTTTCCGTTCAGTCCAAATGGTGTTGCTTTTTGGGCTAAAATGGCAGCTTCTAGTCCGCGAGGAATATTGGGTTTGCAAAAATAATAGATCGCATTTTTCGGAAATAAAGGGAGTACTTCGTTCAAATCTTTATCATTCACAACTCCGAAAACAAAATGGAGTCGGTCAAATGATTCCTTTTGGATTTGGTTTAATACAATGGACAAACCATGCGTATTGTGTGCGGTATCGCAAATTATTTTGGGAGCCGCCCCAAGTTGTTGCCAGCGTCCTTCTAAGCCTGTGTTTTTTACTACCTGAGCCAATCCTTTTTCCCAATCCTTTTCGGTGGTTTTGAAGTTGGTTTGTTGATTTAAAACGGTAAGGGTTTGCAGAACTGTCTTTTTATTGTGGATTTGGTAATCGCCAATTAGATCCGACGGATAAGCCGTTGCAATCAAATCGGAAGCAAAGTAGACTGGACTCTGATTGGCTTTGGCTGTAGCCAAAAAAACGGGCTGTGTTTCCGTAGTATATTCTCCAATAACTACTGGGGTATTCGATTTGATGATGCCAGCTTTCTCGGTTGCAATTGCCGTTAGTGTATTTCCAAGAAACTGTGTGTGGTCCAAACCAATATTGGTAATTACAGAAACTAATGGCGAAATGATATTCGTCGCGTCCAATCGGCCACCCATTCCTACTTCAATGATCGCAATGTCAATTTTTTCTTTGGTAAAATAATCAAAAGCCAAGCCCACACTCATTTCGAAAAAACTCATGTCGTTGGCTTCAAAAAACGATTGATGTTGGTTGACGAAATCACAAACAAAAGCTTCAGACACCATTTGGCCGTTGATTTTGATGCGTTCTCTAAAGTCCTTTAAATGTGGAGAAGTATACAATCCCACTTTGAAACCGGCTTCTTGCAATACAGACGCTAACATATGTGAACAAGAGCCTTTACCATTCGTACCGGCTACATGAATGCATTGTAATTGGCTTTCAGGATGACCCAAATAATCCATTAATACATGGACATTAGTCAAATCTTTCTTGTAGGCAGAAGCCCCCTGAAGTTGGTACATCGGGAGTTGATTGAAGAGCCAATTTAGGGTTTCAGAATAGGTCATTTTGTTAGAAAAAAAGTAATTGTTTAAAATATTTTTCGGTTTTTTTAGTTTACTATTGCATCGAAAAGTATCTTTATTGCAAATTTGAAACAAATTTTAGAATTAAAGCTTAAAAAACACGAATAATATATGTTTAGTTTACTACAATTACAGTCTGATACCCTTGCCAATACTGCCTCTAATGTAGTGGTTGAAAAAATCGCTACCAATACTGAAATCTCGGTTTTAGAATTCATATTCAAAGGCGGTTTCTTTTTGATTCCAATTGCTATTTTATTGTTTTATACTATTTATGTAATCATTGAACGTTACTTATACATTAACAAAGCGGCTACTATTGACAGCCGTTTGATGGGAGATGTTCGAGATCAATTGCATTTAGGTAATTTGGATTTAGCAAGAAGTATTGCCGAAAGAAGTAACTCAGCTTCTGGCAATATATTAAAAGAAGGAATCTTAGTTGTGGGTAGACCAATTGCCGAAATTGAATCGAATATGGATCGTGCTGCTGACATCGAAATTGCACAAATGGAAAGTCGTTTGGGTCATTTAGGGTTGATTGCTGGTATAGCACCTACATTAGGATTTATTGGAACGATCTCTGGAGTAATCAAGATTTTTTACAGTATTTCGGTTACAGAGAATATTAGTATTGGAAATATTTCTGGAGGTTTGTATGAGAAAATGATCAGTAGTGGTTCGGGATTGGTTGTAGGTATTATCGCCTATAGTGCCTATCACTTATTGAATGGTAAAATCGATAATTTTGCCTTGAAAATTCAGAAACAAATTTTAGAATTTGTCAATATTATTCAAAAAGCATAAGTATGTCTATTAAACGTAAAAGAAGATTTCATGCTGAAGTGGCGACCTCGTCACTGAGTGATATTATGTTTTTTTTATTGTTGTTCTTTTTGATCATTTCTACATTGGCCAATCCTAATGTGATTAAAATGACCTTGCCAAAAGCGCAAGCGAATGAAAAAACAAACAAACAATTTATAAGTCTATCAGTTACTGAAGACAAGAAGTTCTATATCGACAAAGAACCAGTGGCTTTCGAAGCTTTAGAAAGTACTTTAATGTCAAAAATGAATGGTACCAAAGATCAGACTGTTGTAGTTCGAATTCCCTTTAATTTACAAGTACAAGATTTGGTTGATGTATTGCAAATTGGAGTGCGAAACAATTTGAAATTTGTGATTGCAACAAGTCCTAAATGAGCTCTGATGCAAATAAAAAAGCCCCATAATTCTTTTGAATTATGGGGCTTTTTTATTTTATTGTTTTTTGAAACCAAAATTATAGATAATCTTCCCTACCTGTTTTTCAGGGGCATCACTACTTGCATCCCATTTGGTATTCAATGCAGCTGATTTAGCTTGTTCCAATAAACATTTAGCCGTGTTTGTAGTTCCTTTGATACCAGCAATGGCGCTCACTGTTTTTCCGTTTCGATCTACTGAAACTTCTACGACTACTTTTCCTTCTTCGTTACAGGTGTATTTTGGTGCCGGTTTTGAAATTGCTCTTCGATTGCCTAAAGAATAGCCGCCACCAATTCCGTTTCCGGAACCGCCACCCGAACCTGCTCCATAGCCACTACCGTTTCCAATTCCGTTGCCTGTACCATTACCGCCGCCAGTGCCACCACCGGAACCGCCATTGCCGTAATAACTGGTAGCACTCAAACTTCCATTTGATTTCCCTTTATTACCTGCGGTTTTATCATCTCCATCACCGCCTTTGTTAGATCCTTTTAATAAACTTGATAAAGCATCATTGGTTGTGTTGGAAACTTTAGGCTTTACCACTTCTGGCTTAGTCTCGTCTTTAACAACTGTTGTTTTAGTTTCTGTTTTTTCTTTCTTAGTAATAACAACACTTTCTTCAGTACTGTTTTCTTGTGCAATTACCGCTTCTTCAGGAGTGGATTCAGTAGGTATTTCTTTGGTTTGATTTTGTACTTCAAGGACTTCACTTTCATAATTGCTGCCAGAGCCAAGATCACTGTCTCCGAAATTAACAGAGACACCACCACCTCCACCACCAGTTAGCTCAGCCAAATTGGATGGCGGCCAAAATCGGATGAAGAATAAAATCAATACCATTGAAGCATAAATAAGCAGCGATACTACTAAGGACTTTTTTTGGTCTGAAGAAGGAGTGAAACCCATGTGTTTATGAAATTGAATAAGTCGTTTTAAAAACGTCGAAATGTACTAAAAATTGTCAAGAGAAAAAAAGAAATACTGGTAATTTCAACTGCTATATTTTGAACTCTAAATGCTAAATTTTCAGTTTTAAAAAAGTATCTTTGATTGCTTTATTATAACAAATCAACCTATTTATTTTATATAATTATGGATTTTAGTTTAACCGAAGAACATAAAATGATTCAGCAAGCCGCTCGTGATTTTGCTCAAAATGAATTATTACCTGGTGTTATTGAACGAGATGAGAACCAAACTTTTCCGACTGAACAAGTAAAGAAAATGGGAGAATTGGGTTTTATGGGCATGATGGTGGATCCCAAATACGGAGGAAGTGGTCTTGATACCGTTTCCTATGTTATAGCGATGGAAGAAATTTCAAAAATTGACGCCTCTGCTTCGGTAGTGATGTCGGTAAATAATTCATTGGTGTGTTGGGGTTTGCAAACCTTTGGCACAGAAGAACAAAAACAAGAATGGTTGCCCAAATTAGCTTCGGGTGAAATTCATGGTGCTTTTTGCTTGAGCGAACCCGAGGCGGGGAGTGATGCTACCTCGCAAAAAACGACCGCAATTGACAAAGGAGATTATTATTTAGTTAATGGAACCAAAAATTGGATTACGAATGGTGGCACTGCTTCCTTTTATATCGTAATTGCTCAAACAGATATTGATAAAAAAAGCAAAGGAATCAATGCGCTGATAATGACCAAAGACATGCCTGGATTTGCCATTGGTCCAAAGGAACAAAAAATGGGAATTCGAGGTTCAGATACACATTCGTTACTTTTTACGGATGTTAAAGTACCTAAAGCCAATCGCATTGGAGAAGAAGGTTTTGGGTTTAAGTTTGCCATGAAAACCTTAGCAGGCGGACGAATCGGAATTGCTGCACAAGCTTTAGGCATTGCTTCAGGGGCTTATGAATTAGCTTTGAAATATTCGAAAGAACGAAAAGCCTTTGGAACCGAAATTTGCAACCACCAAGCCATCGCATTTAAATTAGCCGATATGGCAGTGAGTATTGAGGCGGCTCGTCATTTGTGTATGA
>ERZ650308.89-NODE-89-length-48298-cov-46.476193_pt1 | contig 48298 bp, 39 predicted proteins | sample MGYA00376244_ERZ650308 | MGnify/ENA primary metagenome ERZ650308 (study PRJEB26733, sample SAMN07839295) | wastewater metagenome | biome: small river; feature: stream; material: water | place: USA: North Carolina | collected 2016-04-26 ... | reverse complement strand
TCGAACCTAGACTCTTCGGAACCAAAAACCGACGTGTTGCCAGTTACACCATGGGTCATTCTGACATGCTTATCGCTAAGCAGGTGCAAAATTAGAACATAATTCTTTTTAAACAAGTGTTCTTGCAAAAAAAACGAACTTTTTTTTGTGAAATTTTGAAATTCAACCCATTAGCAATTTTAAACAAAAGAACTGTTATTTCATTCCAATATATTTATATCTTCGCAAGTCAAATTATATTTTTTACGATGCAATACAATAAACTGAATAATTTAGTAGGTTGGTTGGTGTTCCTAATCGCAACAACCGTTTATTTTATGACAATCGAGAGCACTGCAAGTCTTTGGGATTGTGGTGAATACATTACAGCAGCTTACAAGCTAGAAGTTGGTCACCCTCCAGGCGCACCGCTCTTCATGGTACTCGGACGTTTGTTCTCGTTCTTTGCTGAACCAGCGATGGTTGCAGTATGGATCAACCGCTTGTCAGCATTGAGCAGCTCGTTTACCATTTTGTTCATGTTTTGGTCAATTACCATGCTTGCAAAAAAAATGTTGCAACGCAACAACCGTGAATGGTCAAAAGGCGATCAAATTGCAGCACTTGGTGCAGGTATAGTGGGCGCATTAGCATACACATTCTCTGATTCATTTTGGTTTTCAGCCGTTGAAGGTGAGGTTTACGCCATGTCTTCGTTGTTTTCCGCAGCGATTTTCTGGGCAATTTTGAAATGGGATGCTGAAATGACAGCAATCAAATTCAATGAATTGACCGGGCCACAAAACCCAAGTCGTTGGTTGATATTGATCATGTTCTTGTTTGGATTGGCAATCGGTGTCCATTTATTAGGTCTACTTGCTGTCCCTTCTATCGCATTTGTGATGTATTTTCAATTGTGGGAAAAAGTAAACTTGAAAGGAATTATCATTACAGGGATTATTTCTGTTGTTTCACTTGCCTTTATTCAAGAAGGTGTAATTCCTGGAATAGTTGCTATCGCCTCTAGCTTTGAGGTGACTTTTGTGAATACATTTGGTTTACCATTCTTTTCAGGAACTGTTTTCTTCTTTATCGTTTTAATCGCTTTGGTTGCTTGGGGAATCAACTACGCAATCAAAAAAGCAAAACCATTATTGAGTACTATTTTATGGGGATTTGTGGTGTTATTAATTGGATACGGATCCTTTGCCGTAATCGTAATTCGCTCGAATGCAAATACCCCTTTGGATGAAAATGACCCTGAAAACTTAGTGACACTTCATGCATATTTGAAACGTGAACAATACGGTTCTTGGCCAATTTTAAATGGAAATCATTGGAATTCATTACGTGAAGGAGAGGTAATGGTTGACGGAGAACCTCAATTGCAAAGTACTGACTCTTGGGGTGATTTATCGCCATTCTACTTAAAACGTAATGTGGTAATGCTTGGTAATAATGATATCAAAGCATTCAAAGACAAAGCAAAAGCAGAAGCTTATGCAAAAGCAAAAGGAAGACAATATACTGTTGTTGAGAAATACTTTTCGTCAAATGAAAAAGTTCGACACAACAATGTACCTGTTTACTCCCAATCTACCTTCTTGCCGCGCATGTATTACCAAGGCGCTCCAAGTGATCCGAAAATCATCGCCTATAAAAATTGGTCTGGTTACGATCCAAATGATGGAACTGCAACGGAACTTGGTAATGATGGTTTACGTTTGCCTTCTTTCAGTGAAAACTTGAATTACATGTTCGGGTACCAAATTAATTGGATGTACTGGCGTTATTTCATGTGGAATTTCTCAGGAAGACAAAACGATATACAAGGTCATGGAGATGCCTTGCGTGGAAACTGGATCTCAGGTTTCGCAACAATTGATAACGAACGTTTGGGAGATCAAGATGCTGCACCATTTTACACAAAAGAAAATCCAAGTCACAACAACTTCTTTATGTTACCATTTATTCTTGGTATTGTAGGGCTTGTTTTCCACTTCTACCGCGCACCAAAAGATGCATTTGTTGTCTTTTTGATGTTCTTGTTTACAGGATTGGCAATCGTAGTTTACTTGAATCAAAAACCTTTTGAGCCACGCGAACGTGACTATGCCTATGCTGCTTCCTTCTATGCTTTTGCATTTTGGATTGGACTAGGTGTAATCGCTATTTATGAAGCATACAAAAACTTTACCCTTGCTGATTGGAAAGGACTTGGAAAAGGAACGGCTGCTTTGAGTGCATTTGTGTTCATCATAGCTGCAAGTAGTGGATTTACGACTTTTACAACATGGATAATCATTGTTGCAATTGGCGCTGCACTTCTTGGATTAGGATTTGTTTTACGCAAAGTCATACCAAACAATACTATTGGTGCCGCTTTGATAACTGTTATCGCAGGAATTGTTCCGTTTATTATGGCAGAACAAGGTTGGGATGACCACGATCGTTCTGGAAAAACTTCTGCACGTGATTTAGCAAACAACTACTTGATGTCTTGCGCACCAAATAGTATCTTGTTTACTGTAGGTGATAACGATACGTTCCCACTGTGGTACTTACAAGAAGTAGAAGGAAAGCATACAGACAAACGTGTTTGTAACACCAGTTTGTTTGATACGGATTGGTACACAGATCAAATGATGTTGAAAACATATCAATCTGATGCACTTCCGATCAGCTTTAGAGAAGATCAAATTTTGATGTGGGAAGGTGGAACAGATCAAGTTTATTTCGTCAACAACAAAACGTTATTAGAAGCTGGAGTTGCCAAAGAAACACTTGACGGTATTTTCAAAGCAAAATTGAAAAGCAACAAAGCTGCATTTGTGACAGCTTACGCTTCGTACCAAGTTGCTTTGAAACAAATGGTAGACGCTATCCAATCGGAAGATGCTGCAACGAATTCACGTTTGAGTGAAATCCGTTCATTGTTTGCAACAGGAATTGATTCTGTTAACGCTTCTGTTTTGATGGAACAAGAAGCTGCTATTGCTGAAATTTTTGACGGATACCGTTCAGGCTTAATAACTGGTGATGCAAATCAATTAAATACCATCGCACAGACAATGAATTCGTGGGAAGATAGCTGGTCAATATTGCCGTTAAATGTCGCTATGGACTTTATCAAAAATGATAACAACATGGTGAATATGAATGGCAATCAACTGCGCGTTTTCCCTTGTAAAGGATTTACCTTACCTGTAAATGCAAACAATGCGCTTTCATCTGGAATTATTAAACCAACTGAAAAAGGGTTGTGCTCAAAAACTATATCGTTCACGTTTGACAAACAATACATCACGAAATCTGATTTGATGATTTTGGATATGATGAATAACAACCAATGGAAACGAGCAATGTACTTCTCTTCTGCAGCTGGGACAGAAGTATCCATGGCTTTGTACAAATCTGGTTTCTTGCGTCAAAATGGAATGGCTTGGGAAATTTCCCCTGTAAAATCAGATCCAAACGAAGCAATGAACGTAGACGTAATGTACGATAACATGATGAACCGCTACATATACGGAGATTTGAAAAATCCGAATGTGTTGACAGATTATTACGCGCGTCGCCAAACAACGATTTACCGTCAACAATTTGGTCAATTGGCTAACTATTTTGTCATGAAAGCAACCAACGAGCAACGTGCATTGGATTTCTACAAGCCAGAAACGTTGAGCCGTATGCGTGCTGCAGGTCAAAACAAATCTGCTGATTCTATTGCAAAACAATTGCTTACCGCTAAAGACCGAATCAACAATTACCATAGTAAAGCAATTGCGTTGATTAAAAAATCATTAGAAATTATGCCTGCTGATGTTGTGTTGGATTATGGTGAACAAGCGAATCGTTCACGTGCAATACAAGGACCTGATGGTTCGGAGCAAGTTATGTACGAAGACGGGAACTTACACCAATATGTGGTGACTCTTTACCGAGCTGGAGCTAAATTAGAAGCTGAAAAATTGGGTGCCGTTGTTGCATCTCAATTAGAAAGTATTATCAATTATTTCAAAGCAAGTGATGCAGCATTCGCTGGAAGAAGTGCTTCTGATTTCTCTGCTGCGGTTGCTGGATATTTGCAAATGCTTCAACTTGCAGGAGATAAAAAATTAGGAAATCCATCAGGTACGTTTACTGCTCGCTTAGAGAAAACAGTCAATGCTTTGTACCAAACTGATTTGCCTCGAATTTACAACGATTTGAAAACGTATGTAATGGAAAATGGCGAGTCGAGTGGTGGAAAATACTCTTCTTATATTTCCGATCTACAAGGAACAATGGAAGCATTAGGATATACATTTGGGATTCTTGAAAGCCAAGCTCCTGCAGGAAATGGCGGCGGAACTATTCCAAGTCCTTCAATGAACGATCAAGCAATCATTGATGAATCAGATTTAGCTACTCCAGAAATGGACGAAACTGCTGCTGTTAGAAATTAACTAAATGTTTCGACTTTTTAAACCTTCACGATGGATTGATTGGATTTTTCCAAAATTCACGTGGAGGTTTTTTGTTGCTGATAAAAAAATATTCATCACATTTGATGATGGGCCAAATCCTGAAATAACGCCCTTCGTATTAGATGAGTTAAAAAAACGTAATTGGACAGCTACTTTTTTTTGTGTCGGGGAAAACATCACGAGATATCCTGATTTAGTCGAACGTATCAACAATGAAGGACACGAAATAGGCAACCATACTTTTCGTCACGAAAAAGGTCACAAATACACAACCGAAGACTACATTGCATCATTTCGCCAATTCGAATCGATACAAGCAACGACTTTGTTTCGACCACCTTATGGTCGAATAACTAGAAATCAGGCGAAAATCATTGAACAGACGCACAAAATCATTATGTGGTCGTGGCTGTCATACGATTACGATAAGAAATTAGCGCTTTCAACGATATTGAAAAAAGCCAAAAAGATTCAACCAGGTGCTATTCTTGTGTTACACGATAATCCTAAAATATCGGAACGCCAACAAGAATTGTTACCTCAATTGTTTACTATTCTAGCTGAAAAGGGATTTTACTCGTCGAAAATTACGCTTTCGGACGTTTGTAAATAGGAACTGTTGAACACGGTTCGCCATACATAAATGACGAACAAACAGGTTGAACTTGTTGTAAAAACAACGACATAATAGCAGCAGGATTTGGAATATCAGAACAACCTTTCACAATCAGTTTTCCATCTTGATAGTGCGACACATCCAAACCTCGAATTGCTTGCTCCATTGCGGTTTGTTTCGCATTTGCTTCACCACCAATAGCAATTGACTTGGCTATTCTTACCAAATAAGAGGTGACCAAAATGTAAGACCACGAAGGTAAAATTGCATCTATAGAACAATGCAAATAAACGTGCTTATCTTGAAAAACGGACCAATCAAGACTTTTGAGTTGTTCACGAAAATCCTTTTCTTTCAAGACCATTTCATTCCATAAAAAAGGCGCAAAGTCAAAAGCTTTCAATTCGGAAGCACGTGGCATAAAATCCGCTAAATCAACAGCAATCACACCGCTTTTTTCTACACGATTTATTATTTCATTCATACTGCAAAAATACAATGAATTAATTTAACACAAATTACCTCTTCCATCAAAATGAGTTTGCTAATTTTGCAAAAAAATCAAAAAATGGTACGTTACATAATTGCTGTTACTTGCATACTGTTAAACCTAACAAGTTGTTCGTCAACTGATGAAAAGAAAATCATCAAAATTGAAAAAAAAGTCATGTACCAGCCGTTGGAAAAAGTTGTTCCAACAAAAAAATTAACGATCGATGTGAGTGGTATGACCTGCGAACATGCTTGCGGCGGGTCAATTCGAATGGCGCTCAAAGAAACTAATGCCGTTGACCGTGTTTCTTTTGATTTTGAAACAGACCGTAAAACAAACAAAGCATTTATCGCCTATGACGATAAAAAAATAAGCGAAAAAGAAATCGTGACTATCATTGAGAAAATCAACGACAAACAATTCACCACAGGTAAAGCGGAGGTGACTTCAATTACTGAATAAGGTTAAAGCATAATGAAATTAACACACCGCATCGTTGGAGAAGGAAAACCGCTTGTTATTTTACACGGACTTTTTGGCAATTCAGACAATTGGCAAACACATGCAAAAAAACTGGCTGAATACTACCAAGTTATTTTAGTCGACCAACGCAATCACGGACATTCAGCTTGGTCAAATGAATTTTCTTACGAACTTTTAGCAGCTGATTTGCATGAACTCATAAAAGATTTAGGTTTATCCAACGTGTCGATTTTAGGTCATTCAATGGGCGGAAAAGTAGCGATGCGGTTTACGCAACTGTATCCTGAAATGGTGGAGAAGTTGATCGTTGTAGATATTGGTGTTAAATCCTACCCCATGCACCACCAAGAAATCCTTGCAGGTATTCACGCTGTTTCAGCTAGTGCAATGGACTCACGCTCAGATGCCGAAAATTTGTTGTTGCCATTTGTGCCAGCTATCGGAACAAGACAATTTCTACTGAAAAATTTGTACTGGAAAGAGAAAGGTCAATTAGCTTGGCGGATGAATTACCTGGTTTTGGAGGAGAAGATGGATGAAATTTTAAAAGCCTTACCGATTGAAGAAAATTTCACCCCTACCCTTTTTATTCGCGGAGCACTTTCCAATTACATTTTAGACGACGACTACGAAATGCTGGAAGAGGTATTTCCAGATGCACAATTTTTAACGATTGAAAACGCAGGACACTGGGTGCATGCAGAAGCTCCAGATGTATTTATGAATGCAGTTTTAAGTTTTTTATTGCGCTAACAACCGATGATTATATTTCATAAACTTTAATCAACAAAAGTTTCACGGATTACTTTTTTACAAGCTTGTATTTCCTTGTCTTTTAATGAATCAAATATTTTAACAATTCTAACTTTATCAATTGTTCTGATTTGATCAATAACAATCCAGCCTTCTTGATTATTGTGATTTATGTTAACTCTTGTTGGATATTTTCTGCTTGTTGAAGTCATTGGTGCGATAACAACCGTATTTAGATGATTATTCATTTCATTTGGTGAAACAATGACACAAGGTCGCGTTTTTTGAATCTCACTACCCAAGGTTGGGTCAAGATTAACCAAAACTATTTGATATTGTTTCAGGTCCATTCGTCGAAGTTTTCATCATCAAAAACATCGTCCATAAGCAATTGGTCATCACCTTTTTCATGCATCTCTTGAAATGCTTTATCCCATCCTTTTCGAGGTTCAGAAATTGGACGCAATACGATTTGTCCTTTTTCAAGAATAAGTTCAATTTTGTCAGTGATGTTATACCGCTCCAAAATTGCTTTGTTTAAACGAAATCCTTTAGAATTTCCTATTTTGATGATTGAAACTTCCATAACGCATTATTGGTGTAATTACAAAGTTATTACAAATAAAGCAATTTATTTTAATAAGTTACTATTTATTTTTTTAACTAACTTAATCCTGATTCAACTTTTTCACCATCGTCAAAATGGTTGCTAAAGCAACAGTTTCACCTGTTTCATCGTATACATCAACCAAAAATTTAACGATTCCTTTAGCGATATCATCTTCCGAACGTTTTTCCTGATCGATCTTTTCTTTCACCGTAAAACGTACGCCAATTGTTGCACCAGGATAAACTGGTTTAGTAAATCGTGCCTCTTCAATTCCGTAGTTCAGTAACACAGGACCTTTCTTTGGATCGACAAACAAACCAGCTGCTTTTGATAACACAAAATAACCATGTGCAACACGCCGCTCAAATATCGTCCCTTCCAACGAAGTCGCATCCATGTGCGCATAAAAATTATCTCCTGAAACATTTGCAAAATTGACAATGTCTGCATCCGAAACAGTATGTTTAGCCGTAAAGACTGTATCGCCAATCACCAATTCTTCAAAATGTTGTCTAAAAACGTGCGGATTAGCTTCTGGCATTGCAGCACCGACTTGGAATTGTTCGGTAATTGCTGAAATTGTAGTTGGATGACCTTGTATTGCTGTGCGTTGTAAATAATGTAACACACCACGTTTACCGCCCATTTCTTCGCCACCACCAGCTCGTCCAGGACCACCGTGTGTCAATAATGGCATTGGCGAACCATGTCCCGTACTTTCTTTGGCACAGTCAGCATTCAACACCAAGATACGTCCATTAACACACGCTGCTTCAACCACAAAATCGCGTGCCTCTTTGTTATCAGCAGTAACAATTGATGTAACTAACGAGCCTTTTCCTAATTTTGTCAAAGCTATTGCTTCATCCAAATTTTTATACGGCATCAGAGTAGAAACTGGTCCAAATGCTTCGATTTCGTGAGCTGCTGTATTTTCAAAAGGTTTGTCATTCAAGAATAAAATCGGCGAGAAAAACGCACCATTATTTTTATCCGCTCCCACAACATCAAAATTATCCAAATCACCAAAAACTATTTGTTGTGACTGTGCGAGTAATTCAACATTCTGACGGACGCGTTCTACTTGCAAACGTGTTGCTAATGCACCCATGCGCACACCTTCCACCGAAGGGTCACCAATTGTAGTAGTTGCAAGACGACTCGAAATTGCTTGTTGAGCTGCTTCCAAATAATTTTCAGGAACCATAATACGACGTACAGCAGTACATTTCTGACCAGCTTTTACAGTGATTTCTTTGGTAACTTCTTTGATGAAAATATCAAATTCAACTGTTCCAGGGGCAACTTGTTGACCCAATACCATTGCATTCAATGAATCAGCTTCTAAGTTAAAAGGAACCGATTCTTCAATCAATCGAGGATGAGCTTTCAATTTTTGTCCTGTAAAAGCACTTCCCGTAAACGTGACAACATCTTGTGCGGTAACATGATCAATGATTCCTTTACCAGAACCTGCAACCAATTGCAAAGCACCTTCCGGTAAAATTCCTGAATCAACGATATCTTTTACAACTAATTCAGTCAAATAACTGGTGTACTCTGATGGTTTAACAACTGCAGGAACACCTGCCATTAAATTCACAGCAATTTTCTCTAACATTCCCCAAATTGGAAAGTTAAATGCATTGATATGCACCGCGACTCCTTGTTTTGGTACCATGATGTGATGGCCGATAAACGTTCCGTTTTTGGAAAGTGGAGCAGCAGAACCATCTACATAATAAGGTAAATCTGGAAATTGACGACGTAACGAAGCATTGGCAAATAAATTTCCGATTCCTCCTTCAATATCAATCCACGAATCAATTTTAGTGGCACCAGTATATGCAGATAATGCGTAATAAGCAGCTTTTCTTTCCATCAAATGCAAGGCCAATGCTTTCAGCATACGACCTCTTTCTTGAAAAGTCATTTTACGTAATTGTGCTCCACCAACTGTTCTTCCATATTCCAAGATCGCTTTGTAATCTAACCCATTACTTGAAACAGATCCAATTGTATTTCCAGTGATGGCATGAAACAATTCTTGTTCAGAACCTGCTCCAGCGACCCATTGACCGCACACATAATTTTTAACTTGTATCATGATATTATTGTTTGTCATTTTTGAAAAATCAAAGATAATGGAATTTATTACTTCTTAGAACAACAACAAATAGTGATATTTAATTGTACGAAACACTTATTTATATTGAGTTAATAAAGAGTTTACATAAAAATAACAAACATCGATACATGTGCCTATTCACTTAGTAAAAGAGTAGTACAGATAAACTTGTCAAAATGACACTTTACTATAAAATGCAACAAATATGGTCTATAGGTGATTATTTTTTCAATCCTTTTTAGTATGTTTGAACCCTTAACAAATAAAAGTTTCAAAAAAGACTAAATTATGAGCAAGACAAAAACAGGAGGAGGTTTTTCAGCATTGGTTGCCTCATTAGCTATCGTTATCGCAGTAGGTATTGGTATAGCAATCTACCATTTCATCTTAGGTGATAAAGCAAATTTCGTAGATGGTGATGTATTAGAAGGTCATCCATTAAACACATTAGGTACTGTTTACAAAGGTGGAATCATCGTACCGATGTTGATCGCGGTAAACATTATTGTAATGATTTTCGCTGTTGAGCGTTTTGTAACTATGGCAAAATCAAGAGGTCGTGGTAACATCAACACATTTGTTGCTAAAATCAAAGGGTTGTTAGCAGCAAACAATGTATCAGAAGCTATTGCTGAGTGTGACAAACAAAAAGGTTCGTTAGCAAACGTTGTTCGTGCTGGTTTAGTGAAATATGAAGCAGTAAAAACAGATGCTTCTATGGACAAAGAACAAAAAGCGGAAGTTATTAAAACAGAATTGGAAGAAGCTACTGCATTGGAATTACCAATGTTATCTAAAAACTTAGTAGTTATTTCAACATGTGCTTCAATTGGTGTATTGATCGGTTTGATTGGTACGGTAATGGGGATGATTCGTTCATTCGAAGCAATGGGTGCTGGTACGCCAGATACATCTAAATTATCTGTTGGTATCTCTGAGGCCTTGATTAATACGTTCTTAGGTATCTTCGCTTCTACTTTATCAATTGTATTGTACAATATCTTTACAACAAAAGTTGACCAAGTAACGCATTCAATGGATGAAGCTAGCTTCTCTATCGTTCAATCATTTTCAGCAAACAACAAATAATATCTTCGGATATTCATTTATAAAAGATAACTAGAATGGCAAAAATTAAAATGCCCAAAGGTACCCCAACTATCGACATGACGCCGATGGTGGACTTGGCTTTTCTTTTGGTTACATTCTTCATGCTTGCTGCAAACTTTCGTTCTAACGAACCAGTTGATGTGAACATTCCTTCTTCTATCGGAGATGAGGAAGTTCCAGAAAAAACATTGATTTTGGTAACGGTAGACAAAGGAGGTAGACTTTTCTTCAACGTAACTGGTGATAGTACTGTACGCAAGTCAGTATTTTCTCAAATGGTGAAAAAATACAATGCTAAAGTGGATAATTCTCACTTGGAAGAGTATTTGAAAATCACCAGTATCGGTTGTTCTATGGCTGAATTACCAGCTTACTTATCAACTGATGGCGAAGGAAGAAAAAAGTTTCAAACGCTAGGAATTCCTGCTGATAGTACGAACAATCAATTAAAAGATTGGATTTACTTTGCAGATATAGCAATGAGAGAGTATGGAAAAACTGCGTTTTTGAAAGCAAAAGACGAAGCGAAACCTAATGAAGTAGTAAATCCAAAAGACTTTTTACCGAAGTATGTATTAAAAGTAGAAGGTCAAGCTGAGTATGTTCGTGCGAAAATGGCTATTGAGACATTTCGTGATTTGAACTTGAATAATTTGCATTTTGTTACCTCGCTAGAGAACAAACAATAAAAACAAATAGAAACATGGCACAAATAGTAGAAAACGGCGGTGGCGATAGCGGCAAAGGGAAAAAGAGGCCTAAAAAGAGCTCTACCCATGTCGACATGACGCCCATGGTTGACCTTGCGTTCCTTTTGTTAACGTTTTTCGTTTTGACTTCCACTTTCTCGAAACCGAAAGTGATGAGTTTGGTTTATCCAGCGAAAGAGATAATAGATAATCCAAATCCACCAAAAATTAAAAACGCAATTACTTTTTTGATTACAAAAGATCGGGTGTTTTATTACAAAGGTGAATTCAATCCTGATGATGGTCCTAAAACAGAATTAATTGAAACTAATTTTGGTCCTAATGGAGTGCGCAAGTTGTTGGCAAAAGAAAACGAATATGTTATTCGTGAAAAATTAAAATTGGATGGTCAGTTAACACGAAAAGAAATTGTGGATTCTGTAGCGAAGCAAAAATTGATTGAAGCGCAAAAAACTCCACAAGCTTTGAAAGTTTTAGTGAAAACTGACTTAAAAGCTTTGTGTGCAAATTTCATTGATTTAATTGACGAATTGTACATTGCAAATATCGGAATGATTGCTCCAGTAGACATCATGAAAGATGAACAAGCATTAATTGACGCTAAAATAAAGTAAAATGATAGCAATTTTTATAATTACAGGTCTCGTTGCCGCTTTCTCTCTTTATGACTATTTTAGTTCAAAAAGCTGGCAACAGGTTACTTCTTCTGAACGAAACGATATTGTTTTCGAAAACAGAAACCACGAATACGGTGCATACCAAATTCGTACGGATTATAACAAGCGTCTTATTTGGATTGTTTTAGCGATCGCCTTACTTATAGGTGCTGCTTTTACTACCTACAAAATTATTCAAGGAATTGAAGAGCCCATAAAAGAAGAAGCAACTGTCGATTTAACAGCGTTTGCGCCTGAAGCAGAAGAAGAAGAAGAAATTGTTGAGCCGTTGGATCAAGAAATTCCACCTGCACAACAAACAATTCAATTCGTTGCTCCTGTTATTGATAATAATGCAACAGATGAAGAGCCACAAATTCCAGATCCAGATACTCCGGCTTCTACCGAAACACAAGAAGGAAACGATGCTTTTGGTGAAGTAGTGAAAGATGAAGGTGAACCAACACAAACTGAGAAACCTAAAGAACCTGAAGTATTTGAATACGTAGAAGAATTTGCGGAATTCCCTGGTGGAGCTGCTGCTTTGAAAAAATACTTGAGCGAAAAAATCGTTTACCCACCAACAGCCGTAGAATTGGGTGTTCAAGGTACTGTTTTTGTTCGTTTCATTGTTTCTGAAAGAGGTAATATCTCGAACGTTCGTGTTACTAAAGGTATTCCTGACTGTGACGAATGTAGTGAAGAAGCTATCCGTGTATTCAAATCAATGCCGGATTGGAAACCTGCTAAAAACAATGGTAAAAACGTGAACAGTTATTTCAACTCGAAAGTAACGTTCAAAACACAATAAAATAAGTTTCAACTTTTTTATAATTCCCCGATATGCAACACGATCGGGGATTTTTTATGACTATGGAAAACATAAGACACATCATGGCTGCATTTATGATTCTCGCAGCTGTTGCATTTGGAATTGCTATTCTTTCAACAGATATTTTATCTGACAGATTGATTGGCTCCAAAAGAATTGTATTTATTTGCATGATGTTTGGTTATGCTGCATACCGCGCATTTCGTTTGTATTACGCTATCAAACACAAGAAATAATGAAACGCTTTGCTACCCTTCTATTAGTTGGATTTACTCTACTTGGATGTAGTCGACCAGAAGACTCTAACGATGGTATTAATCGTTATGTAACAACCATTTATGCTGATGAATCGTTCCGTCCATTCATGGAAACAAGTGGAATGACATACGAAGGACGTTACCCTGAGAAAACGATCGCTTTTGAATTTGTAAGCGAACAAAAAGCATTGCGTGCACTTATCGACGATAAAACGAAAACTGCTATTGTAAGCCGTGACTTCACGAAGGATGAAAAAGTACAATTAAAAAAAGGCAAAATAGTGGTCAATACAACGTTACTTGCAAAGGATGCCGTTGTGCTTATTATCAATAACGAAAACCAAGATTCTACCTTGACTGTTGACGAATTGAAATCCATTTTACGTGGCACAACAAAACGCAATTTAGTCATCGACCAATCGCAATCGGCAAATTTCCTTTACTTATCCAATTTGATTGACAAACAACCCTTTGGGAAAAACGTTTTTGTGCATCAATCCAACCGATCGGTGATAAATTATGTTCAGAAAAACAAAAACACCATTGGCGTTATTGGTTATAATTGGATTGGCGATTTGGAAGATCCAGTTGTCCAACAATTCAGAAAACAATTCAAAATAATGCGCATAGCGCGCGAAAGCAACCAAAAATACTACGAACCCTACTTCCGTACGATAGACCGCGATGAGTACCCATTGACACGTTTCCTTTACGCCATCAACAAAGGCGCATCAGACGGATTGAATGCATCTTACATCAACTTTATTGCCAGTGATATCGGACAACGCCTTGTGGAAAAAGCAGGCTTAATTCCAGCTCGAAAAACAGAACGTCAAATCAACATAATCAGCGAATAATATGAAACCTAACTTACTCATCGTAGCAATGTTGCTCTTCTCCTTTTTTTCGGTTGGACAAGATGTTTTCGTTGAAAAAAAAGATTCATCGAAAGTTGAAATTTACGAATACGTAGACGAATTTGCTGAATTTCCAAGTGGTCTCGAAGCCTATAAAAAATACTTAGCTGAAAACATTATTTATCCTGTAAGTGCCGTTAACAAAAACATTGAAGGGACAGTTTATGTTCGTTTCATTGTTTCAAAAAGTGGTTATATTACCAATGTACGAGTTGTGAAAGCTATTCCTGATTGTGATGAATGCAGCGAAGAAGTAATTCGAGTGTTCAAATCTATGCCGCGTTGGAAACCTGGAAAATACAAAGGTGAAATCGTTAATAGTTACTTCAATTCTAAAGTCACATTTAAAATTCCAAAACCTGAAATAAAACAATAAATAATCAGAAAGAACAAAGCAAATTCTATTTGGAAAATGGCTGTATAACAAGTAAACAGAACGTCAAATCAATAAGTCAGCGAATAATATGAAAACAAACTTACTCATCATAGCAATGTTGCTCTACTCCTTTTTTTCTCTTGGACAAACAGAAACGAAACAAGTAGAAAAATTTCCAAATCAAGAAACTGCTTTCGATCAACTTGCAGAATTTCCCGGAGGACAAGCAGGACTCAATCAGTTTATCGCTGCAAATTTTATTTATCCACCTTTAGCACTTGAAAATAACATTTCTGGAAAAGTGTATGTAGTTTTTGAAATTTTGGCTTCCGGAGAAGTGTCAAACATAAAAATTGCAAACGGTATCGACAATTGTACTGCTTGTAACGACGAAGTTATTCGCATCATTCAAAAAATGCCAAAATGGAAACCAGCTATGAAGGGTGGTGAGCCTGTAAATAGCTATTTTAAATTACCCATTACCTTTTCAAGTATCGAATAATTTCAAAGCAAACGTTAAATAATCATTAAGAACAAAGCAAAATTTAGTTGAAAATAGTAAGTTTGGCAAGCAAATTGATATACCCTCATTTGAATAGATTAAAAATTATGAAAAAAATACAACTTTTCGCATGTTTCCTCCTTGCAGGAATTAGCTTACAAGCGCAAACGCTTCAAGAAGCTTTGAAGAAAACAGAAAACGAACGTTTTGAATTAGCACGCGCTGACTTCCAAAATTTAGTGAAAGCGAATCCAACAAATGTAGAATATGCTTTTTTCTATGGAAACTTCTTTTTAACAGTTGGTGAAAAAGATGCTGCGATTGCTGAATGGAAACGTGCTGGGTCATTGAATGCAGAAGATAAATTAGGAAAAATTGCAGCGGCAAAAGCAATTTATTTTGCTGGTGATACAGCCGTTGCAGGGAAAATGTTTTGCGATTTAATCAAAGCAACCAAATCAAAAAACGCATTAGTTTTTCACCGTATCGGAGAAACGTACTTTACAGCTCCGCTAAAAAATTTAGCGACAGCTGAAACGTATTTGCGTAATTCGGTGAAGCTGGATGATAAAAATATTGATGCAATTGTACTTTTAGGAGATATCCTATTGGCGCAAAGTTCTGGAAACGCAACAAATGCTACTGAACAATACAACAAAGCTTTAGCATTGAATCCAAAAGCAGCAAACATCATTGTACGCAAAGCAAAAATTTACCAAGGAGTTGGGAATTACGATTTGGCAAACCAGGAATACCAAGCTGCACAAGCTGCTGATCCAACATACGCTCCTGCTTACGCTGCAAATGCGGAATTAAATGTGTTGTTTGACCGTTACAACAAAGCAATCGAATTGTGGAAAAAATACATCGAATTAAACGACAATGTGGAAGCACGTTACCGTTACACTTCGTCGATGTTTGAAGCAAAAAAATATGCAGATGTGCTACCTGAATTGGATAATTTAACTGCAAAAGGTTTTGAGAATTTGTACACAAAACGCATGCGTACCTATGCGTTGTACGAAACAAACACAAAAAGCGATACTACTGTTTTTAAAGCAGCATTGAAAGCAAGTGATGAATTTTTCGCTACAACTACACAAGATAAAATCATTGCTTTGGATTACAAATACCGAGGGCAAATTTTAAACAAATTAGGACAAGATTCATTGGCTGTTGCTGAATTAGAAAAAGGTTTGAGCTTGGATACGAAAAATGCACACGAATATTTAGGAAGCATTGCAAAGATTTACTACAAAGCGAAAAATAACGACAAAGCAATTGAGTATTACACCAAAAAACAAGCTATTGCTCCAGAGAAAATGGATGTTAACGAATTGTTTGACTTGGGACGCGCATATTATTTTTCAAAAACTCCAAATTATGTATTAGCGGATAGTAATTTTGCTCAATTAACACGCTTAGCTCCAAACTTTTTAGGTGGCTATTTTTGGAGAGCGCGCGCTAACTTCAAATTAGAAGATCCTAAAAACAAACTTTGGTTATCAAAAGTTCACTACGAAGCATTCATCAACAAATTGAAGCCAGAAGATTTAACCAATCCTGCTCAAAAAAACAACATCATGGAAGCTTCTAAATACTTGGGAGATTACTATGTGAATTCACCAGAAAAGAACAAAGAAAAAGCAATTGAAAACTGGAACAGAGTGCGTACACTTGATCCAAACGACAAACAAGCGAAAGCATTCTTTGAATCACCATTAGGGAAATAAACAATTTTATAAAAAATGAAGGCTATCTATTTAGGTAGCCTTTTTTTGTTTTTATGCGATCCTGATTACACATTAATCAATCATCAAACACCAAGAATCAATCAAAAGGACCAATAAAGTTATTTTCAAAAAAGCTGTTAATGAAATGCGTAAATTAGGTAAAGGTCAAGCAAGGTGCTTGAGCAAGAAATAACAGTTAAAACCTTGTATCATGTTAGCTTTATTTATTATCATGGGAATTATTGCTGGTTATTCAATCATTGAATATTATTCATCAAAAAACTGGCAATTTATCACTTCAGAAACACGGAACGAAGCCGTTTTTGAAAACAGAAACAAATCGTATGGTGCTTACGAAATCAGAAAGAACTACAACAACCGCATCATTTTAATCATGATTGGTTTTATTGTTGGGATTGGTGGTATTTCTGCGACAACAATTGCTTATGTGCGAACGATGACAGTTGCTCCAGCTAAAACAACAGAACATACGACAATTATTGAGCTAATACCTGAGGATGAAAAACCAATTCCAGAAAAAAAAGTAGAACCAGCAAAAACATCACCAATAGAAAACCCGGAAACAACAATTTCAGAGGGCGCAGCAGGAAATCCTGCAACAACTTTTGAATTTATCGCGCCGATTGTGAAACAAACTGGCGAAGAAAACCCTATGATTGGAGATCCGAAAATCCCAGCTGGCACAAGCACCGTGATTGGTGGAACTCCTTTTGGAATACCCGGCGGAACATCGGATTCTGTTAGCGTTACTCGAGTCGGAACAACGACTGTAGAACCGACAACTTTCCCAGAGGTTTATGCAGAATTTCCTGGCGGCATCAATGCCATGAGAAAATACGTTGAACGAACAATTGATTTATCTGGCATTTCCGGAGGAGCGAAAGTGTACATGCGTTTTGTAGTAGATGTTGACGGATCGATATCAGGTATACGAGTAGCGAGCAAAAAAGGCGACTGTGAGGGTTGTGAAGCAGCAGCAATTGACGTTATCCGATCGATGCCAAAATGGAAACCTGGCAAAATAAATGGCATTCCTGTTAAGAGTTATTACAACTTCCCCATCACAATCAAAAACGATTATTAATGCTGAAAAAGCCCTTCTTTTAAGAGGGGCTTTTTCCATTTAAAAAAATGAATTATTGTTTTTTCAAAAAAACGTTGGAATAAAAAAATAAATGATGTATTTTTGCGCCCAAATTAGGGATACACTTAAAAGACAGGAAAATGTCGCAAATACAAGGTAAAATTTCACAGGTTATCGGGCCAGTAGTCGATGTTGCATTCGATAAAGGATCAGCACTTCCGAACATTTATGATGCATTAATCGTGCGCAAAGAAGATGGAACCAATGTTGTACTTGAGGTACAATCTCACGTTGGTGAAAACGCTGTGCGTACTATCTCAATGGATTCAACAGATGGATTCAGAAGAGGAATGGATGCTGTATCTACAGGTAGTGCGATTAAAATGCCAATTGGTGACCAAATCAAAGGTCGTTTATTCAACGTTGTTGGAGAAGCTATTGACGGGATCAACAAAGTTGATAACTCAAATGGTATGTCTATCCACCGTGAAGCTCCAAAATTTGACCAATTATCAACTGCTACTGAAGTGTTGTTTACTGGTATCAAAGTAATTGACTTAATTGAGCCATACGCAAAAGGAGGTAAAATTGGTTTATTTGGTGGTGCCGGAGTTGGTAAAACAGTATTGATTCAAGAATTAATTAATAATATCGCTAAAGGACACGGTGGACTTTCTGTTTTCGCAGGAGTTGGTGAGCGTACTCGTGAGGGTAATGACTTGTTACGTGAGATGTTAGAGTCAGGTATTATCAAATATGGTAAAGAATTCCTTCACTCAATGGAAGAAGGAGGATGGGATTTATCAAAAATCGATTTAGAAGAGATGAAAGAGTCAAAAGCTACTTTCGTTTTCGGACAAATGAATGAGCCTCCTGGTGCTCGTGCTCGTGTAGCTTTATCAGGATTAACGATGGCGGAATATTACCGCGATGGTGACGGTGAAGGTCAAGGAAAAGATATCTTGTTCTTCGTTGATAATATCTTCCGTTTCACGCAAGCAGGTTCAGAGGTTTCTGCCTTATTAGGTCGTATGCCTTCAGCGGTAGGTTACCAACCAACATTGGCAACAGAAATGGGTGCCATGCAAGAACGTATTACATCAACTAAAAACGGATCAATTACTTCTGTTCAAGCGGTATACGTACCTGCGGATGACCTTACCGATCCAGCACCAGCTAATACATTTGCTCACTTGGATGCAACAACGGTATTGTCACGTAAAATTGCTGAGTTAGGAATTTATCCTGCTGTGGATCCATTGGATTCTACATCACGTATTTTGACACCAACTATTTTAGGTGAAGAGCACTACAACACTGCTTCTCGTGTTAAAATCACATTACAACGTTACAAAGAATTACAAGATATTATTGCAATCCTTGGTATGGATGAGTTATCTGAAGACGATAAATTAATCGTTCACAGAGCGCGCCGTGTACAACGTTTCTTATCACAACCTTTCCACGTTGCTGAGCAATTTACTGGAATACCAGGTGTGTTGGTAGATATTCAAGATACAATCAAAGGATTCAACATGATCTTAGATGGTGAAATGGATAAATACCCTGAAGCAGCGTTCAACTTAAAAGGTAGCATCGAAGATGTTGTTGTTGCTGGTGAAAAAATGTTAGCTGAAGCTTAATTTTAATAAACACAACATGCAAGTAGAAATCATCACTCCAGAAACACGCATCTTCTCAGGTGAAGCTACTGCGGTTCAATTCCCAGGATTAGATGGGTCTTTTCAAGTATTGAATGGACACGCGCCGATCATTTCAGCTTTAGCTGCTGGAACTGTGAAAGTTGATTTAGTGGAGGCATTTCACGAAACAACTAAAACTACTAAAAACATTACTGCTGAAAATGGTGGTAAAATCATAAAAGTAGCGATCAAAGGTGGTGTGATGGAATTGCAAAACAATAAAATCATCGTATTAGCTGAATAATACGAAACAATAAAACAATAAAAGAGGGATGTTTACGCATCCCTCTTTTTGTTATAGACTGTTAGAAAAACTTAAATTTCACTGAAATAAACGATTCTTTGATTAACTTCGTTACTATTATATGAATTATCTAGAGAAAGTAAATAAAGAAAACACACCCAATCACATTGCAATCATCATGGATGGTAATGGAAGATGGGCAAAGCAGCAAGGTCACGAACGATTATACGGACACTCTATTGGTGTTGAATCTGTTCGCGCCGCATTAAGCGCTGCAAAGCAAATTGGTGTAAAATACTTAACTATCTATGCTTTCTCGACAGAAAATTGGAACCGTCCGCAATACGAAATTGATGGTTTAATGAATTTGCTTGTTTACACCATAGCAAACGAAGTAGATGAATTAAATGCAAATGGCGTTCGATTGACAAGTATTGGAGACACAGACGGCTTACCAGCTAATTGTCGTTCAGAATTACAGAAAGCAATTGATGCAACAAGTCACAACAATGACATTCAACTAATTATCGCTTTGAATTATAGCTCACGGTGGGAAATTAGACATGCAATCAAAACAATTAGTGAAAAAGTAAAATCAAATGAAATTAATTCGGCAGATATTACGGATGAATTGATCAATGCACATTTGAACACAGCTGACATTCCCGATCCGGAATTATTGATCCGCACAAGTGGTGAGCACCGCTTGAGTAATTTCTTGTTGTGGCAAAGTGCCTACACTGAATTTCACTTCACCCCTGTTCTTTGGCCCGATTTCAAAGAAGATGATTTATACAAAGCAGTATTAGACTATCAATCCAGAGAACGACGCTTTGGAATGGTATCAGAACAATTATAAAATATGACGAAATTTCTTTCTCTACTCTTTTTGTTGATTGGGTTTGTTGGGTATGCTCAATATGATTCATTGTCCAAAACAACTACAATTGGAGCGACATTAAACTTTAATTACGAAACACCACAAAAATATGAATTGGGGGGTATTCGTGTAGAGGGTGCCGATAATTTTGACCACCAAGCAATCAAATTAATTGCAGGTTTACGTCAAGGACAACCAATTACATTACCAAGCGACCAAATTAGCCAAGCTATTAAAAACTTGTGGGAAGAAGGCTTGTTCTCATCGGTAACAATTGAAGCAGAGAAAGAATTTGCTGGAGTAGTCTATTTGGTTATCAAACTCACGCCAAGACCTAAGTTGTCCCGCATGAAATTCAAAGGCGTTACACGTCGTGAAGTTGATAAAGTTCGTGAAGAAATTAAATTGTCATCCGGTAAAACAATTACTGAAAACCTTATTTTCACAACACAAAACAAAATCAAAGGATACTTCAGAGAAAAAGGATATACTAATGTAAAAGTTGCCATCAGTCGTGTAGTTGACACTCTCATAAACAATTCAGAAATCTTTGTCATCGACATCAATAAAGGTGAAAAAGTAAAAATCAAAGAAATCACATTAGATGGTGCAACAGCTCTCCCAATGTGGAAATTAAAAGCAGCAATGAAAGACACCAAACAAAAATCTTGGTGGCGCTTTTACAAACGTTCGAAATACAATACAACAGCATACGATAGAGATAAAGAAGCAGTACTGAATAAACTAAAAGGAACTGGTTTGCGTGATGTTGCCATCGTTAAAGATTCAATTTATCAGATTGATGATAAACACATGGGGATTTACCTGAAATTTGTAGAAGGAGAAAAATATTTTTTCGGGACAATTACTTGGCTAGGTAATACCAAATTTTCAAATGGAATGTTGGATACAGTTTTAGGTATCAAATACAATGATAGTTACGATAAACCATTACTTGATCAACGATTAAATCAAAGTCAAGATGGGCGTGATATTTCTTCATTGTATATGGACCGTGGGTATTTGTTCTTCAACATTCAAGCAATTGAAACAGGTGTGAATAACAACCATATCAATTATGAAATGCGAATCATTGAAGGAAAAGAAGCACGTGTTCGCAACATCATCATCAAAGGAAATACGAAAACAAACGAACACGTTATCCGTCGTGAAATCCGAACTAAACCAGGGGATTTGTTCAGTAAAAACGATATTATTCGTACACAACGTGAACTTGCGCAATTGGGTTATTTCAACGAACAAGGTTTTCAAGTCTTACCTATCCCAAATCCACAAGATGGTACAGTTGATATTGAATATACTGTTGAAGAAAAATCAGCAGACCAAATTGAATTGTCCGGTGGATATGGAGCAGGGCGTGTGATTGGTACCTTGGGATTGACTTTTAGTAATTTCTCCATCAAAAACACCTTTAAAAAAGAGGCATGGTCTCCCCTTCCTACTGGTGATGGACAACGATTATCTATTCGTGCACAAACGAATGGACGTTATTACCAAGGTTATAACTTCTCGTTTACAGAACCGTGGATGGGTGGAAAAAAACCAAATTCGTTTACGTTCTACGTCAGTCATACCTCTTTTTCTCAAACAGGTACATTACAAAAATCAAATCCTAACTACAGAGGGGTCGGAATCACTGGTGCTGGAATAGGTTTAGGTCGTAGAAAAAAATTCCCGGATGATTACTTTAGTGCTTACTACGAACTTTCGTATCAGTATTATGACGTTCAAAATTACCCGCAATTGTTCCCTAATTTCGCAAACGGATACGCAAATGATATTGCATTAAAATACTCTTTACAGCGTAATTCGGTAAATTCACCAATTTATCCTGCAGAAGGTTCTAAACTATCATTTACAGCAAAAGCAACATTACCATACTCATTGATGGATAATAAACCTGATGATTATGCCACTGCTCAAGATCGTTATCGTTATTTGGAATATTTCAAACTAAAATTTACGGGTGAATTCTATTTTCCTTTGACAAAAGATAAAAAATTAGTCATTTCACCTCGTTTTGGTTTTGGATTAATGGGTTCGTATAACAGCGCTAAAGGACTAACGCCATTTGAACGTTTTACACTAGGAGGAAGTGGTTTGTCTGGTGTTAACCAATTTGGAGGTCGTGAAATCATTGCATTAAGAGGTTACAATGACAATTCGCTTTCATCGACAGGAGGTGACCCATTAATTGCAAAATATACCATGGAATTACGCTATCCAATTTCATTAAACCCGCAAGCAACTTTCTTTGTGTTAGCATTTGCAGAAGCAGGTAATACGTTTACTGATTTCCGTAAATTCAATCCATTCAATGTAAAACGAACTGCAGGAATGGGTATTCGAATTTTCTTGCCTATGTTTGGAATGCTTGGATTGGATTACGGATTTGGTTTCGATAAATTAGACCCACATTCATCAGGATACGGACTAGAATCAGATAAAATGATTGACCAAAAAGGATACTACGGTAAATTTAGCTTTACTATTGGTATGAATTTAGGGGAATTGTAATCACAATAAATATTGTATATTCGTCGTTCCATAGATTTGATTTAACAAGTAATGAAAGTACTATTAGGCATATTGATGATTTTTGGCATAGCATTTGCCAGTTCAGCACAGAAGTATGGTTTTATTGATTCAGAGTACATTTTGAATAAATTACCAGAATACAAGGACGCAAAAGAGCGCTTGGATAAATTAGCTGATCGTTGGACCAAAGAAATTGAAGAACGCTATGAAGTAATCAAAATAAAAAAGAATAATTTTCTACGTGAAGAAGATTTATTACCTGCAGATGAGAAAAAGAAACGCGAAGAAGAAATCGCAACTTTGGAATCGGAAGCCATGCAAATGCAGAAAACACGTTTTGGAGTAAACGGTGATTATTTCCAAAAAAGACAGGAATTGATCAAGCCGATACAGGATAAAATATACGAAGCAATGCAAGCTATTGCCTCAAAAAGAAATTATAGTTTTATCTTCGACAAAGCAAATCAAAGTAATCTTATATTTGCAGACAGTAAATTTGACCTAAGTAACGAGGTATTAAAAGAGTTGGGGGTAACCTCGAAATAATTAACAAGTATATCTAAAAACAAACAACAACAATGAAAAAATTAATTTTCGCTATCGTAATTGCATTGGGCGCTATCGCTTCTGCAAGTGCACAAACAAAAATTGCTCACGTTAACTCACAAAAGTTATTGGATACAATGCCATCACGCAAAGCAGCAATCAAAGAAATCAATCAATTAGAAGCTGCAGGTATCAAAGAATTACGCGATATGGACAGTGCTGTTCAAGCTGCTTACCAAGTTTACATGGCAAAAAAAGCTACGTTATCGCCTACTGTTGATCAATTCGAGCAACAAAAAATTCAACGCATGCAACAAAATTTGGAGCAACGTCAACAAGAAATTGACCAACAGTTACAAATTTTATCTGGTGAATTGAACAAAAAAACATTGGATTTGGTTAAAAAAGCGGTGAACAATATTTCAGTTGCTAAAAAATTAAATTACGTTATCGATGAGACAACAACTTTGTACTCGGCTGGAGGAATTGATATTACAAATGAAGTAATCGTTGAATTATTGAAATTAGATGCTGAAGCAAGCAAAAAATAATACAACTTATCACATATTTTTAAAGGGACTTCGGTCCCTTTTTTAATTTCACCTGATTTATATACCCTGGTAAATATAATTATGTATCTTTGCAAGAAACACCGTTCATGGAACGTTCAACTTTTGTAAAATCAATGTTAGGATTTGCCGCACTTGGTGGATTGTCTTCAGCAATTTCACTTAAAAATCAACTTGGAGAAGTCGATTATACTTTTCCCGTTTTGTTTATCGGTCATGGTTCACCTATGAATGGTATTGAAAATAATTCATTCTCTAGGCAATGGAAAAAACAAGTGGAACATTTGCCTGATCCAAAAGCTGTATTAGTCATTTCCGCTCATTGGTTGACAAATGGAACCCACATTACAGCGATGGACTTCCCACAAACGATACATGATTTTGGTGGTTTCCCACAAGCTTTATTTGATGTGCAATATCCAGCGCCAGGTTCCCCGAAAATCGCGCATGAAACCAAAGATTTAATCCATTCAACCACAGTTGGGCTAGATCACGAGTGGGGCTTGGATCATGGAACATGGACAGTTGTAAGACACATGTATCCGGATGCTAAAATTCCCGTTTTACAATTAAGTATTGATTTTTCAAAACCAGCCGCTTATCATTATGCGTTGGCACAGGAATTAAAAGCCTTACGTAAACGCGGCGTATTAATAATTGGTAGTGGAAATATGGTGCACAATTTAGGTCGTGTAGCGTGGGATAAGCTCAACCAGGTTGGTTATGGTTATGACTGGGCGATTGAAGCGCATGAATTATTTAAAAAATTAATTAACGACCGTAATCACCAAGCACTAATTGATTATCAAAAATTAGGTAACAGTGTACAACTAGCAATTCCAACACCAGACCATTATTTACCTCTCATTTATAATTTGGGATTATCCGATAAAAAAGAAGAACTTTCATTTTTTAACGATGAATTAGTAGCGGGCTCATTGAACATGACTTCTGTTCAATTTGGGTAAATGATAATCGTTGCTTACATTTGATGCATGGAAGTAACTGGTCCAATTGGTGTTTTCGATTCTGGCTATGGTGGATTAACTATTTTAAAGGAAATTCAGCAAGCCTTGCCGCAATACGATTATTTATACCTTGGTGATAATGCACGCGCTCCATACGGAAACAGAAGTTTCGATGTCATCTACGATTATACGTGGGAAGCTGTACAAGCCCTTTTTGATCGTGGATGTTCTTTGGTAATCTTAGCTTGTAACACCGCTTCAGCTAAAGCACTTCGCTCGATACAACAAAAAAACTTACCTGTAACTGCTCCAAACAAACGTGTTCTTGGCGTTATTAGACCGAGCGCAGAAGCGTTGGAAAGTTATTCTAACAGCAAACATGTTGGCATATTAGCAACCGAAGGAACGGTTAAATCTGAAAGTTATCGCATTGAATTGGCGAAATTTGCTCCCGATTTAAAGGTCAATCAACACGCATGTCCCATGTGGGTCCCATTGGTTGAAAACAATGAATATACCTCGGAAGGCGGACATTTTTTCATCCAACAAGACATTGATTTACTGTTAGCGAAAGACGAAAAAATCGATACTATTTTATTAGGTTGTACGCACTACCCTATTTTACAATCCGTAATTGAATCAAAATTACCGAGTAACATCCAAGTAATTTCACAAGGAGCTATTGTTGCTGCTAGTTTAGTTTCCTATTTAGCAAGACATCCCGAAATAGCTGAGAGTTGTACTCAAAATGGTTCCACACAATTCCTGACAACTGAAAATGCTGTTGTTTTTAATGAAAAAGCAAGTCGACTGATGGACACGACTATTGAAGCAACAAGTATTCACCTATAATTCCTCGGTTTTCAGCTTAAAAATTGCTAGTTAAACCAAATTTAAACATGAAGTTAGCTAACGCATTCGCTGAAGAATAAGCGCCGTAATTGTAGAAGCAACCGATGCCCAAACCGGTGGTTGAAATATTAAGTAGATTATTGATTAAAACACCTCCTTCAAAATATCCTTTAGAAAAGGATTGAAAATTAAAATTGTGTGCGCTTTTTTGGTCAAACGTTCCAAATCCAATAGCATGATGTAAATTAACTTGAGGACTTGTCCACTTCACACCTGTTTTTATTTTTTTGAAGCTAAAGCGCATGAAATTACTTGCTATGCTTGTATTGTAAAAAGATGAAGGTTTTACGGTCTCAAAAGTATTTGCTACGCTTAAATTCCACTCACCACCAGTACCTGGAGCAACAAAACTCAAATACAGTGGCACTTCACCTACAAGATGACCTAATGAAACTAAGTATGAGAAATTTCCTGTTCCGCGAATTGGAATCGTTTGGTAAATGTCCATTGCATAACGTTGGTAATGGAGTGTTGATTGATAAATAGAGGGAATAGAAAAGGCGGCTTTTGCACGTATAGTCGGCCATTTTGACACTGTTGAAATTCGTTTTTCTCCAATGTATTTTACCTTATCCCCTATTTTCCAAATACATTCCACAACAGTTTCTGCAACTTCAAATGGAGAAGCAAGCGTCGAAAAGGTTGGGGCTAACTGGATAGAATAATTATCTAACAAGTAGATGCGTTGGTAATTTATTCCAGTATAAATTTTGAGATTTGGAGTCAAATAAGCAGACAGACCGATTTCAGCCAAACGCTGTCTTTCCATGTTTTGAATATATAAATTGCGGTAATAAGTGCTGCTTTCAAGCTTTTTCTCCAAACTATAAAAACTAGTTCCACCACGTTCAAATACATCATCTTGAAAGCGAATGTGCGCATTAACGAAATGAGTTTTATTAATTTTGATGGTGCCATAACCGCCATATTTCAATTGCTTATCCTTGAAACCATAGCCAACATACGAACCAACAAGAAAACGTTTTGAAAACTTAGAACTCGTTTCAATTCCTAAACCTAAGCGAAAACCTTCGTAACCGTTAAAATTAATCAAACGCGCTAAATCAAATTGTATGTATCCTGTTTGCAACTTTCCTTCAGCAAGCGTTGAAAAAACACTTAGCACCTTTTCAAAATTTTCTGCCTTACCAAGACTATCAATTATTTTATAGGTGTTCTGTTCTTTTTCCGATAATTCGTATTTGCGCGTTTGTTGCCAATGTACACTATCTTTTTCACCCGCATCGTCTTTCGTCACAACCGTAGCTGCATTGAAACGCACATCTTTCAAATCTGCTCCCAATTTTATTTGATCGATATAGGTTGTGCCTTTACCAATAGCATACGCGTCTTTTAAATCTTTTTCGAAAACAATGGAATTAAAAATTACTTCGGTTGACAGTTTCACAGGAAACCATTTCTTTTGATTGATGAATGCGTATTCTTGAACAACTTTTGGTGCTACGGGCTGTGATTTATCTTCTAAAGCAGGCTCAACCATAACTTTTTCGAGCGCATATCCTTGGGAATTGATATACAAAACTCCTTTCAAACCATCAAAGTTCTTGCCCAAGCGTGGACGAAAACGAATGGTAAAAGTTGTATCGCCAATTCCGTTGATTGTTTGATCTTCTAAAATAAACAAATACCTTCTTACGCCGCCAAAAGCAAGCGGATTGATATAAGATTTACCAAAAATGGAAAATTGATTTTCATAGAAATTAAACGTTTGCAATTCAGAAGCGAAGGTTGAAAAAAGTGGATTGGTAAATCCTGATACTTTGTAAGCAGTTATTTCTTCTTTTTCACGAAATGGCGGCTCAAATGATTTTTCAGTAGTACTCTCCATTAAAAACAAATACTGTTTATTAAAAAAGGCACGCATTGATATCAATGATGAATCTGTTGTCGTATCTGGAATAGCGGCTAATGCATCCGGATTAATCGTAATAACCAATTTGCTATAACTTGTGTATTGAAAAGAAAGGTCACTCATTGGGTGATTTTTCTTTCTGTTTTGTATCGCAAGTTCCATGATACGCTCTGCAGGATTAATTCCTGGTTGAATGGTTACCTCATCAATAGAAGTTCCCAAGGCGCGCAAATAAACCTGTTGTTGGAAATCATACGCAATTGTTGTGTCTGCATATTCATTCATCCGAAGCGTAAATGATTGACAGTCTGGCGGAAGGGTGAAAAAACCATCGATATCGGCTAAAAAAGGTTGCCCATTGAACGGATAAATTTTGACAAACGGAATGGAATTGGATGTTTCAGTTTCAAGCACTTGAATGCGTTGCGCATAGGAAAAAACAAAAGAAATGAGTCCAAATGTGAGTAGTAAATAGCGCAGCATAAAATTAATGTTCTTTGTATAAAGACTTCTAAAAGCAATTAAAGTTACAAAAGCTTTTAATTTAATTGAATGTTTGCTGATACTTAGCTAAATTCGTGCCATGAATTGGTCCAAACTACAAGACATCAAACAAATTATGCGCACGCTCACGTTTGGACGATTTTCCAATTTATTGCACCTTTATTGTTCATTTTGGTTAACGAAATGGAACGTTACTAAACGCCACAAAGGCATGCCATTTGCACTAAGTATCGAACCGACAACTGCGTGTAATTTGAGTTGTCCTGCTTGTCCCAGCGGGTTGAAATCATTTTCACGACCAACAGGAAAAATAGACTTGGCATTTCATGAAAAGGTCATTCATTCGCTCAAAAAAAGTGTCTTTTACATCAATTATTACTTCCAAGGCGAACCTTTTTTACACCCGCAATTCTTGCGATTGATAACGACTGCAAAAGCGGCCAATATTTATACCGCTACATCGACTAATGGACATTTTATTACAACAGAAAAAGCAAAAGAAATTGTTTCATCTGGACTAGATCGTTTGATTATATCAATTGACGGAATTACGCAAGCGACCTATGAATCATACAGAGTTGACGGTGAACTTGCCAAAGTAATTGCAGCAACCAAAGCACTTGTCGCAGCAAAAAAAGAACTTCGTTCAACTACACCTTATTTGATTTTTCAATGCCTTGTTTTAAAAACCAACGAGGACCAAATTGAAGCCATCACAGCATTGGCAAAATCGTTGGGCGTAAATGATGTGCGCTTTAAATCAGCTCAATTTTATGATTTTGAAAATGGAAACGAACTCATGCCGACAACAGCAAAATACTCAAGATATGTTCGGAAAAAAGATGGTACATACCGTGTAAAATACCACGGAGGCAATCATTGTTGGCGCATGTGGTCATCAAGTGTAATCACTTGGGACGGCAAAGTCGTTCCGTGTTGTTTTGATAAAGATGCACTCCATCCAATGGGAGAGATAACAAACGAATCGTTTGAAACGCTTTGGAAAGGTGAAACTTACACGCAATTTAGGCAGCAAATTCTAGCCAACAGAAATGATATTGATATGTGTACCAATTGTTCCGAAGGAGCAAAAGTTTGGGTAGAATAAATTATAGTTTTATTCACGTTTTTAATCCCCTGTTTTTCGCATACTAAATGAGATTGATTACCTTTGTAATTCGATAATAAAACAACAAACATGGCAGATTTTTTTTACCAAGATCCTTATCCAATTTTAGCAGATTCAACGACTTATCGCAAAATCTCTTCCGACTTTGTGCGCGTTGAAAGATTGGGTGATCGTGAAATCATTTCAATTGATCCAAAAGGATTGGAACTATTGGCGCAAGAAGCGTTGAGTGATGTTTCTTTCTATTTAAGAGCGAGTCACTTGGAAAAATTACGTGCCATTTTGGACGATCCAGAAGCGACAGATAACGACCGTTTTGTTGCCTATAATTTATTGCAAAACGCGACGGTTGCTGCTGAAGGTCAATTACCATCTTGTCAGGATACTGGTACAGCAATTGTAATTGGTAAAAAAGGTGAAAATGTATACACCGGTGTCAACGACGCTGAATACCTGTCTAAAGGAATTTTTAATACGTACCAAGAAAAAAACTTACGCTTTTCGCAAGTCGTGCCATTAAGCATGTTCGAAGAGAAGAATTCGGGGAGTAATTTACCTGCTCAAATCGACTTGTACGCTACATCTGGATCAAAATACGAGTTTTTGTTTTTGGCAAAAGGTGGCGGCTCAGCGAACAAATCGTTCTTGTACCAAAAGACAAAATCATTGTTAAACGATGCTTCTTTGGAAGCTTTCGTGAAAGAGAAAATAATGGACCTTGGAACTGCTGCTTGTCCACCTTACCATTTAGCTTTGGTGATTGGTGGGACTTCTGCAGAGGCAAATTTATCCGCAGTGAAAAAAGCATCAGCTGGGTATTTTGATCACCTGCCAACCGAAGGAAACATGGGCGGACAAGCTTTCCGCGATTTGGAATGGGAAAAACGCGTCAATAAAATTTGTCAAAAATCGACTATTGGAGCGCAATTTGGTGGGAAATATTTCACACACGATGTACGCGTGATTCGTTTGCCTCGCCATGCTGCATCTTGTCCAGTTGGACTTGGTGTTTCGTGTTCTGCCGATAGAAATATCAAAGCGAAAATCACAAAAGACGGCTTATTTTTAGAGCAACTTGAAAAGAATCCACGTCGTTTGTTGCCAGAAATGCCGCCACAATTACAACCACCAGTAACGATTGATTTGGATCGCCCGATGGCAGAAGTATTAGCAGAATTGTCACAATATCCGATTAAAACGCGTTTGAAGTTGAACGGAACGTTGATCGTAGCGCGCGACATGGCGCATGCAAAATTGAAAGAGTTAGTAGACGCTGGAAAACCATTGCCAGATTATTTCAAAAATCACCCTGTGTACTATGCTGGGCCAGCAAAAACACCAGAAGGAATGCCTTCAGGAAGTTTTGGACCAACAACAGCAGGAAGAATGGATGCGTATGTTGACCTATTCCAAAGTTTAGGTGGAAGTATGATTATGTTAGCAAAAGGAAATCGTTCGAAAGACGTGACCAATGCGTGTCAAAAATACGGAGGATTCTATTTAGGTTCTGTTGGAGGACCAGCTGCAATTCTTGCAAAAGAGAACATCCTTTCTGTTGAAGTAATTGACTTTGAAGAAATGGGTATGGAAGCAGTTCGCAAAATCACTATCAAAGATTTCCCTGCGTTTATCATTACCGATGACAAAGGAAATGACTTTTTCGAAAATTTATAGTAATACTGACTAAAACAATAAAGCGGTGTTCTATATAAAACACCGCTTTTTTTATTCTACAGAGAATTCTACTTCTTTCTCTTTTTGCTTTTTATTCTCTTCTTTGAGTTTGTCACCAAACTTGGCGATTTTGGATTGTTTCTTCTTCTTTTCCTTTTCAAGAATAGCAGGATCAACTTCTTCTTTGCCAAACTCAATTTTAAGTTCTTCGCGTTGCTGTACTTTTGGTTGATAAGCTTTGATTGTTGTGTCTTTTTTAAACAGGCCAAGTTCTGATTTTAAAATTGACATCGCCTCTTTTTTAGCTTGCTCGCGGTTTTCCTTTGCTTGGTCTTTGCGTGCTTTTTGATCCCAAATAATTGTTGGATCATCCAATTTGCCAAACATACGGACAAATATGCGCACACCAGTTTCATCGTCAATTACTTCACCAAATTCCGATTCGTCTTTGTTTATTTTCAAATCGCGTAAACGGAACGAAAAACGATAATCAATAATGTTTTCAAAGGAATGAGAACCTTCCAACGTCATATCTAATGCCGACGAATGGATATCCATTTTTGGAATAATCAAGGTGGAATTTCGAATGTAAATCGTGTTTTCTAATTTGTCAAACGTCAAATTACTTAATTTTGATTGCAGTACATCAATTTCTTTGGGACTAAAAACAACACGTGTTTTTGGCGATTTTAAATCCGCCGTTAACTGTCGAAACGTCTCAACATTTTTGAGTTTCCCGTCATATACCGCTAACTGGATTTGAGCGACGATTGCTTCTTTGATAATCCCTGTATTGAAATCAAATGGCGCTTTCAAATCCAACACAACTTCTGCTCTTCCGGAAATATTATCCGCATTGATGACATCTTGTTCAAAATTGTTCCACTCGTTGAAAACACGTTTAAAGTCAATGGATGTTGATGCCAATTTCGTGGCAATTTCAAAACGTTCCGGTGCTGATTCTTGCACTGTTAATCCACCACTTACAGCTGCACCTGCACTTGTTCCTGTTAACTGATTGATTTGAATGATGCGATTACCAACTTTCATGTCACCATGAATTTGGGTAAAGTGATGTTGGTTTAAAACTAATGTTCCCAAATCGAGTAAAACGGAACCATCAATCATCGTTGGCAACAACCATTCTTTTTTGTTTGACGCAGCATTTCCACCTGATGTTGTTTGAATACCAACGGTATTGGTGAAATCCTCCAAATCAATTTTTCTACTTTCAGCTGTTACCTCAACCGCTAAATTTGCTCTGTCTTGTAAAAAAGCGTCAACATGATTAAACAGACCATTGATTTTTATGTCCGATTTTCCTAATTGAACACGCAAATTTTCGAGAACAGCAGCTGTTTTATTCAGCATGATTTTTCCGTTGATATTGCTGAACTTTCGTGAATCATCAATTAATTGAAAATGCACATTGTTCAGTTGAGCGGAACCATTTCCATCAGCCACTTCAATTGTTGAACCAGCATCTGAAAGTAAGGTAACTAATTTAAAACGGCTATTTACCCCTACTTTACCCGAAATTTTATTGATTTTCGGCAAGTGAAAAAGTGCATGGATCATTCCTAAATCAACTGAGCCGTTTGCATTTCCAGTATAGGTTGGCGCATCAAATTGTTTGATTGCAAGATTTCCTTTGAATGGTCCACTAAACGAATGAAAAGAAACATTATTCAACAGTAATTCTTCGTTTCCTTTTCCTTTCAAGGTCGAGTATTTTCCATCTAAAAACAAATTGCTTATTGTTAACCCTTGTGAAGGTTCTGTTAATTTCCCTTTGTTAATGGAAAACTGACAGTCAATTTGTGGATAGGCATCGACACCAAGATCAGTCGCAACATTTAACAGAAAACGTGCAGTTCCACTTCCTTTAAACTTGTTGACTTGTTTGACTTCTTTCCAAGCTAATTTATTGGCAACATCTTCCAGTGCTAATGATTCCGCTTTGATTTGAGTTTTAAAAGAAGAGCTGTCGAGAAAAAAGTTTACATCAAATGGCAATCCTGCTAAATTAATTTTACCGCTAGGCAACGAAACCGTTCCCGCTTTTTGATTGACAATTAAATCGATTGATGTCGTAGCAGGTTGATTAATGACAAAAGGTACCAATCCATTTTGAATGCGGTGAATAGTGAACGCAGCATCGGTGTGAACTGTAAACTCTTCTTCTGAGAAATCTCCATTTAAGGCTACGTCTTGAAAGGTAGTTGCGTATTTTTGACCTTGTAGTTTGTTCGCGTAAATAAAACGTAAATCAGCAATTTCAACTGCTTTCAACGACATGTGGAACTTATCCGACGAGCGTTCATTAGCTGGTTTAAAAATATCGTAGTTGACTTCGCCCTTTTTATTTACAACTAATTTTATTGTTCCTGGGGCTACATTAATCTGTTTGACATCGTACTTTTCATTCCAAATATCCATTGGATCGAACTTCAATCGAATTTGTTCGGAATATAAGAGTGTATCTTTTTTGGTGCTATTTGGTAACGCGTCTTGAATGAAAATTTCATTGAAATCGATGGATAGATTTGGGAATGTGGCCCAAAATGTCAAGTCAACTTTTTTGACTTCCACCTTCGCTTTCAGGTGATTATTTATCTCGCCTACAGCAATTTGTATGATTTCATCTTTGAAAAAATAGATTGCACCAGTAATTAGTAACATTATTGCAAGAATGCTACCGAAGAACCAGCTACTTATTTTCCGAACGCGTTGCCACTTTGTCATAGTAAACTATACGAACAAATTGAAATTTTGTTACATTACTTATCCGAACAATTACCGTTTTTTATAAAATACCTGTAAATCGAAAAATCAATTGAATTTTGTACATTCGCTGACGATGAATCTTTATTCAACAAAACAAAAATGGAAGTTGGTGCTACTCTTTGTAGCATTGGTGCTTGTCGGTATTTCACTTTGGGTATCTAATTCTACGGTTCAAAAAGTATCGGACAGGGAATTATTACGTGCTAAACAATGGGTTGATGCGATAAAAAAGAAAGCTGAATTAGTTGAATTTACAAACAAAACATTCAATCAACTGCGTAATTATGAACGCAAAAAGATTCAATTGTACATCGATGCATCAACCGAAATTTCCAAACCCATTGTTGGTGATGCCTTTCCTGATTACACCTTTCCGTTAAAAATAATCGTTGAAAACAAAGACATCCCCGTCATTTTAGTTGATGATAACAACATTGTTTCTGGTTCCGTAAATATTGATTTTGACACAACTTCCTTGCGAAAAAAACACCCGTCATTCTCAGAAAAAGAATTGGTCGCAGTGTATGAGGATAGTTTGTTGCAACTCGCACGATTATGGAGTAAAAAAAATCCTCCCTTACCAATTGAAGTAGCTGATGGATTAACAATGACTTATTATTATTCAGATACCAAACAAACCATCCAATTGGAAAGAGAGCGTGATTCGTTAATTCAAGCTTTTAATAATGAGTTGATCAAAGATGCCCGACTAATTCCTTTGGTCTTAACGAATCAGCAACAAGATTCATTAATTGCAACCAACATTCCAAAAAAATTAACCGATCCTGAACTGCTTAAGAAGACCATTCAAGAACTAGCTTTGGTCAATAATCCCATTGCTATCTCTTTTGGCAAGCACCAAAACTATCAACTTTTCTTTGATAATTCGGACGAATTAAAGCAATTACAATTTTACCCATACATTCAATTCATCATCATTGGACTGTTTATTTTGATTGGTTATTTGTTGTTCAGTACCTTTCGAAAAGCAGAGCAAAATCAGGTTTGGGCCGGAATGGCGAAAGAAACAGCGCATCAACTTGGCACACCGCTTTCATCCTTAATGGCTTGGGTTCAATTGTTAGAAGCCCAACAAATTGATCCGAGTATTATTGGTGAAATGCAAAAAGATGTTGAACGCTTAGAAGCGGTATCGCAACGATTCTCAAAAATAGGCTCCAAAACACAATTGCAAGCAGCAGACATACATGAAACCGTCATTCGCGTTATCAATTATTTGCGTCCACGCATTTCACAAAAAGTGGCTTTGACATACGAATTATCAAATGAACCCCTCGTGATTTCCCACAATGCCCCTTTAATTGAATGGGTAATGGAAAATATCTTGAAAAATGCTGTTGATGCAATGGAATCAAAAGGATCGATTCATGTATTAGTTTCCATTGCTCCTGAATGGGTGAATATTGATATCACAGATACTGGAAAGGGGTTGTCACCAAAACAGTTCAAATCGATATTTGAACCAGGATTTACCACCAAAAAACGAGGCTGGGGTCTTGGACTTTCTTTGGTCAAACGAATTGTCAAAGAATACCACAACGGAAAAGTTTATGTCCTTCGTTCTGAACTAGGAAAAGGAACTACGTTCCGTATTAGTCTTCCATATCGTTAAAATCCTTGTAAGTCGACAGCACGCATCGCAATGAATGCTTTTCGTACCGTTTCTCCTACATTTGGCACATCAATGTGAATGATATAAACGCCCGATGAAATTGGAATACCTACCCGATTAATCAAGTTCCAATCGATAAATGTTTGCACATTATCTTTTTTGAATTGATTGATTAATTTGCCCGAAACGTTGTAAATGGTAACGGTACATTTTTCAGGTAAGTTGATAATTTTTATGCGTTGATCGACTTTGTTGCGTTCGTATTCTGAAAATGCATAATACGGATTTGGGACAACATTTATTTGTTTCAACACTTGAGAAAGTGAGATTTGATCATTCAATTTTGTTTCATACCCATCCATGCCCCACGCATACATTGGTAACCCATTATTCAATCCTGTGGCAGTGTAGCGTTCGTATTCTTTATTGATACGCAACTTGATGCGAACTGTTGTACTCAACAATTCTTTTCCTTCAGTCAATAAGGGATTCACTACCCACATACAATTGGTAAAAGCATTGCGGTAACTTGTTGCAGAAGCCGTTTTTAACTGGTCGTAAACCCAATTGTTTTGTCCATCGTATGCTGGACAATTGGTTCCGTTGATATCTACTCCAAAAACGTAAACCGGATGTTGTCCCCCTAAAACGGGCATGTTGTTGTTGTACAGGTCACTCGTTGGATTCCATTTCATGTCTGACCCATTAAATCCACCTAAAAAGGAGTTTTCACCAAATGCCATGTGCAAGCGTTTTCCTGTTTCCAAGTCGATTGCGTAACCTGGGAACCAGCTCATTCCTTTTGTACCTGTTCCATCAGGATTTCCGTTTTTATCGACGCTCAATTGTTCACGTAATGTACCTGCTACTGCATTACCAATAGCTAAATTGGGATCTGCACACAATTCCAATACAGCACAACGCGTCCATTTCGAGCGATCATTCGTGAAAACGATGTCTACCGAACTCGCTCGAGCCAAAGTAGCTTGTGCTAAAGTAGATGCAAAAGTTGAAAAAGCAGTAGGAACAGCATACGGCATGTACGCACATTGTCTCCCGACGAGAGAGAAATGAGTTATTCCGCCATTGAGTAATTTCGCGTATTTTTTCAGCGGATCAACAGTTGAATTATCTGGAAAACAGGTTGGATTGTTATAACCCAATGCAGGATTGTCTTCGGAGGCTTGTGGCGCATAAGTTCCTGAACGAATCCAATTTGTTGGCGCAAACGAATCGTCATCTGAAACAAATGAAAGCCAATTTTTAGTTGAATCAGCTACCTCCATTGTTGCAGCAATTGGATCTGTAAACAAACGGTATTCGGGACCTTGAACAGCTGAACTAACAGCATAGTAAGGTATGTTGTTGATTTGAACAGAAATCCCCCATTGTGGAATTAGTTGTTCGTTATCGACAGTAATAGAAGTTTCGGCTGTAACAGAATCAATAACCGCGCCGCCAACGGTTGCATGTCGGTAAATTACCCAATTTGCAGAATCGATTGGCAAACCTGGATTATTGTAAAATTTACACGTGAAATAGCCCCCTACAACATTCAATGGATCGACAATTTTTACATTGATTGGTCCACCATTTGCGGCGTACGTTACTTCATCAGCTGAACCAGTTGTGATGATTTCATCTTCGCTTTCTTGCGTTAGGTTTAAGAAATTCATCCCGTTTCCTCGTCCATCTATACGTGTGATTTCAGGTTGCAATCCATAAGCAGAAAAGAAAGCTGTTCCATTAGCTTCTGGGTTACTTTTGTGTGGAATAACAGTAATTGCTTTTACTTCACCAATTGCAGCTTTTCTACTAGCTAAAAACGGTAATTTTTGACCTGTTAATGCATTTGGATCAGTTGGGTTGTATTGTTCGTAATTGTTATGTGCATAAGCAATTGCTAAATAATAATAGCGCTTGAAATTCACCAATTTTTTATCGCCAGTTGCAAATAAATCAGATGTTATGCGAAACGAATGTTTGATGCCATCGTTAGCGCCATCAACTTTTTCAACTGGTATTGACGCTTCCAAATCTTCGTCGTATTCAAAGTTAATCAAGCGAGCAACACCATCTTTTTTATCACATTGTGCTGCTAAACGTGCACGAGTTGGATCGCTCAAATCGGAAACACTTACCTGTGAACTAGCTAATTGATAAATCATGTATCCTTGGAAACGGTAATATTTATCAGGATTTGGCAAGGCAGAAACGATAAACGGATCTAATTCTTTATACGATTCATTGGTATTGTTCGATGGACTATCATTGGACAGGTACAAGATCACTTCTCTATCCAATTCTTGCGCTGCTAAGTCAGGAGCGTGTGGACCTTCCAATACTTTGAAACAATTTTCGAATAAAGCTTGAGCTTTGTCATCAGCCCGCTGCAATGCTTTGACAGAAGCAAATGGATCTCCACCTGGTGAACGCGCCCAAACAACACCAACAGTAATGTTATTGATTGCTCCTGGAGTTAACACAAATGGACCCGCTGATTGTAAAAAACGACGGTCGTAGGGAAGATTCCCTGCTGTTTGCTCTGTCCAAAATGGTTTTGGAATTCCGTTTGTTCCCCATCCTTGTGGATCAGTATCACCTGGAAACATAAAATCACAAGGAGTAGTAGCATCGGCATCAGGGTCAGAAATATGTCCGCTTCCACCGTAGTAAAATGGTGTGTTATCCTTCCATTTACCTTGTAAGAAATTGTAATAATCCGTTGCTGATGTTGGATCAGTTTGTGCAGGATTTGCACCACCACCTGAGTTGATGTAATACAAGAAACGGCGCATTCCAAAGCGTTCATTGTCGACAATACCATCACCGTATCCGATGCCATTTAAGGCTTCATTAATACCAATTCCAAATGCATTATCAATCGAATCATTGTCTTGATAAGGTCCTTCAAAAAAATCGACCCCAACAGCAGGAGGAGAAGCTCCATACCCTTTGTAGCCATTGTTATCCGCATCAATTTGAAAACCATTGTAGACATAACCCAAACCTCTATTTACATCACAGCCTACATAATCATCAAAAGGATTGCCCAATGCACCATCGATGAAAATCCCAAAATACGTATCAAAAAGCGTTTGTGTTCCTCGGTTTATCAATTCGTAATTATAAAAAGTCATGTTATTGATGTCGTCATTTGTTGCAAATGCAAATGCTTGGGCACGAATTTCCATACCAATTGGTTCACCTCCCGATTCGGTATGAATATTTCCTTTGTCATTCATGACCCACCAAAGGTTAAAATCTCCGTAAAGGGAAACCCTTCTGTCAGTTTTGCAATCTTTTGTTCCAGTTATATCGTACCATGGATAGTCACCTTTTGATGGTTCGTAGGTTCCGTTATTATCGCGGTCAAAAAAGGGCGCTAAATAATAATCTTGACCTTTGGTCACATCTCCATGAGCTGGCCAATCATTGATGAAATCTGGAATTTTATAATTAGGGAATTTTGAGTTTTGAATGTTCGTGCCATTTTGGTTGTCCAATTCTCCTGCAATAAACCAAGCATCAAATTCACGAACTTTATCCTGAGACGACATGTAATGATTGTCGTATTTGTAACAATCAGCGGCATCAATTTCAGCAAAATCTTTAGAAAGTGGACCCGTCCAATAATCTGCGCCATCTCGGTAACGCAATGCTGCTAATTTCAATTGACCATTGACATCTTTTCCACCTAACCAAAGTGCAGAAGTAAAAAGCGCCATAATTCCAGAGTTTTTAGGGACTTCGTATTGCGCGAAATTTTGACCTGGAATTTGCCACAAATTTCCCGCAGTATGAATCATCGCACGGACATTGTTGTATTGTAAATACGTGGATTTATTTGGTGGCGCGCATGATGCTCCTTTTTGCTGTGAACTAGTCGGTTTCAGTGCAGCTTTCACCCCTTGAAAAGGTTGAGAAAACAAAACTGTATGAATGAACAATACACCTACGACTAAAACACGATACATAACGAGTAGTTTAAATTCTTGATGAAGATATAAAAATCGAACGGGAAAGTTCCCATTTCAAAGCTTATTTCTTGGAAATTTCAGCAGTAAAAGCAATCAGCAATTGATAAATCGCATTGAATTTCTCAAAACTTAAGTGCTCAAATGAATCGTCCACATCGTGGTAATGTTTATTTGGCCCCATGGTGTACATGAAAAATGCAGGAACGCCTTTTTCTGTGAAAAAATAATGATCCGAATTGGCTGCAGGTCCACGCGAGGCAATCTTAGGTAAAAATTGATTATTCACATTACATGCTTGCAGTTGCTGAAATTCTTTCGGGAACAAAGTAGCATTAACAATTGTCACACCTTCTTCTCCACTACCCATGATATCCAAATTGAATAAAAAGCGGATTTTATCCAATGGTATTTTTGGGTTTTCCACAAAAAACTGACTCCCCAATAAACCAACTTCTTCACCAGCAAACGCTATAAAAACAACGTTCACATCGCTTGGGTTTTTCGCATAATAAGTTGCCAATTCCAACAACATGGCTACACCACTTGCATTGTCGTTCCCTCCAGGAAAGAACGTTTGTTGTCCCATCCGACCCAAATGATCGTAATGCGCAGTGAAAACGATGTATTTTTTTGACTTTTTCTTCGCAGGAATAAAAGCAAGCACATTTTGTGTAGCGTGCGTTTTAATTGTTGCATCAACAACAAATCCAACCGTCCAATTTTCATTGGACCAATCAACTGCATTTGCTTGCACTTGAAACAAAGGAAAACGTTCTTGTTTTTGTTCGACCGACCACGTGAATTTTGAAGTCACTAATTCAACGATTGGGTAACTTGAACGCAAACTGTTCATCAATTCATGCGCCATTTTCAAGGTGTCACCTGAAAATTTAGCTTGAAAAAAAGCAAAAGCAAATTGCTGTTTCGAAGACGACTTACCCGTTTGTGTTAATTGAAATAATTTGTTTTTGAATAATTTTTGATTGGCAACTTCTTCCGGAGTCACTTCAACTAATTTCAGTGCATGAGCTATTGCTGGACCCGAGTTGGGTGCTACAACAAATTCTTTTCCAGGAATTAACTGTTTGCCATTCACGGTCAACCCCATCCTATTTGGAAAGGTGTTCACATTAAAATTGAAAGCTTGGAAATAACCTTTCTTATCCAACGGTTGACATCCCGCTTGTTGAAAAGCAGTTGCAATATAATTTGCAGCAATTGAATCTCCTCCATTTACATATCCTCTTCCATGAAAATCACTTGAACACAATTTTATAACTGTTTCTTTTGCATGTTCAACTTGACCAACAACTAGTATGGGTAAGAAAAATAAGAGGATAAATCGCTTATGCATAGCGGCGTTCTACTTTTTGAATGAATTCTAAAGCTATAGAACTCGATACGTTCCAATTATATTTATCCGCAATCGAAGAAACGAATAAGCGCGCTTCTTCTTTGCTGTCCATGTTGTCCAATTGTTCAATAATTTCGTGGTACAAATCGTTTGAACTAGCCAATAATTCGTTAACAATTTGCATGCGTTCGTTAAAACCAAAAGCACCTTTCAACGTTTCTAATCGAACTGAAAGCATACGTGCAGCTAGTGAATCATCAGCAGTTGCAAGTCGCTCGTAAATTGGGTGCAATGCAACAGGTTGTTGGCTAGTTGCAGGAATTATCATTTCTTCGTGTACTTCCGCTTCAGTTTGAACAGCTACATCGGTTTCATCATCAGCGAAATCAACAAAATTTTCATTGTTTTCTGTATCATCAAAAAAGGCGCTATCTTCAGATATTGTTGTGATTTCTGTTTGTTCAACAACTGGTTCATTCGTACTACTTGCTGGTTCATTTGCAGCGAAAAAATCAAAAGAACTTGCTATTGAATTTTCATTTTCTAATACTAGATCTGATTCAATAGTTTCTTCGGGTTCATCGGTTGAAAACAAATCAAAATCCATTTCTAATGCACTTTCATCCAATTTTGAAGCTATGAAATCAGTTTCATTGGTTGGTACTTGTTCTTCTACTGTAGCCTGAACCTCAACTTGTGTAGGCTGAACTTTTAATTCGTATGCCTTGTATCGAATGATAATTGCACGTTCGTTTAAATCTTGAGCAGCAGCTGCAAAAGCTTCAATTTCGCCCATCGATGCAGTTCCTTCGTTGATTTTATCAACGAGTTGTTGCATTTCTTCCAATAATGAATTCATTGTCATATCGTGTTCCTTTAATAAGTTCTTATCAATATTTCTATTTTTGTAAGGGGAATACCTTTTTAATTGAATAAAAAGCTAATTTTCCACTTACAATTTACTTTTCAAATTGTAGGCTAAATTAATGAATAGACAACTCTTTTGGACCGTTGCCGCGAATAGTTGTTTAATGTCAATTGTTGAAAACACGAAATAGACTATGTTTTTAGAACAATTTCCGAGTGAAGGAAAAAAAAATGGGTGGATAGAAGTGATTTGTGGATCTATGTTTTCTGGTAAAACAGAAGAATTGATTCGTCGCTTAAAACGTGTTGAATTTGCGCAACAAGCTTTATTGCTGTTGAAACCAAGTATTGATAATCGTTTCGATGATGAAAAAATTGTCAGTCACAAAGGTTCTTCATTTGAAGCAATCGCTGTTGCGTCGTCTCAAGAAATCATGGAGCATTGGCAAGGACAACGTGTTGTAGCTATTGACGAAGCACAATTTTTTGATCTCGATTTGGTTACCGTTGCGCATGATTTAGCCAAACAAGGTGTTCGGGTTATCATAGCGGGATTGGACATGGATTATCTTGGAAAACCCTTTGGTCCAATGCCAACTTTGCTGTGCACCGCAGAATATGTGACAAAAGTTCACGCAATTTGCGTTTCTTGTGGTAATTTAGCACAATTCTCACACCGTACATCCAAAAAAGATGGACAAGTTTTAGTAGGTGCTACTGAAACTTATCAGCCGGTTTGCAGAACGTGTTACAATAAACTCACGGATTGAAGTTAAATTATTCCATAGCAACTTGTTCCGAATGCTTTGATACACAAGCATCGGGTGAAATACATGCCGTTGTTACACATGTTATTACCGATTCACGAAAAATAATCGCACCTGAAGGAGGCTTATTTTTTGCACTTCAAGGTACAACTCGATCCGGAAATGATTTTGTAGCAGACGCCTATAAAAAAGGTGTACGCATGTTTGTTGTTGGTGTCGATTTCAAAAATTCAACCTATACAGACGCGGTTTTTTGGAAAGTAGAAAGTCCTTTGCATGCTTTGCAACAATTGGCAACTTTTCACCGAAAACAGTTTACTTACCCTGTAATAGCAATTACAGGAAGCGTTGGGAAAACAACGTTTAAAGAATGGGCTTTCCATTGTTTATCACCTTACATGTCTGTAGTACGAAGTCCAAAAAGTTTCAATTCACAAATTGGTGTTGCATTATCGTTATTAGAACTGCATGCGGGTGCTTCCATTGCATTGATTGAAGCAGGAATTTCGGAAAATGGTGAGATGGCTGTTTTGGAAAAAATGATTCAACCAACAATAGGTGTATTTACAGCATTTGGTAAAGCACACGAACAAAATTTTGGCACCAAAGAGCATCATTTCTCGGAAAAAATAAAATTGTTTAGTAATTGTGCTACGGTATTTGTAAGCCAACAGATTTCCTCTTTGGGTTATTCACTACCGAATAATTTCACTTGTTGTACCGCAACAAATGAACACCAATTTTCAGCAGGATTTAATGAGTTACTTGGCGTTCTATCAGCGCTTTTAACTCATTTCAACATTCCTAAAAGTAGCCATGCGGAACTGTTTGCGCGTTTGCCAAAATTAGCTTTGCGCATGGAAATTATTGATGGGGTAAACAACAATATCATCATCAATGACACCTATAATCTTGACAAAGATGCTTTGCAAGAAGCACTGCATTATCAGTTGCAATTAGCAGGAAAAAAGTCATGTATCGTCATCATTGGTCTAGCTGAAAATAATCCCGATTTAATCAGTGAATTAGCTGCAATCATAGCACCTTTTCAACCATTCAAAACATTGTTTATTCAAGCAAATGAACACATTCCATGGAATGATTTTTCTGATGCTGTCATCCTTGTAAAAGCACACCGAAACCGTAATTTTGAACAAGAAGTTGCGAAAGGAAAAGCGCTTAAACACCGAACAAGTGTAACTGTAAACTTAAGTGCAATCAAACACAATACTGAATATTACCGCAAACATTTACCTGCATCCGTCAAGTTGTTGTGTATGGTAAAAGCAGATGCATATGGCGCTGGAGCTTCGGTAGTTGCACCTTATTTGGCGCAATTAGGAATCGATTATTTTGGCGTTGCCTTTGCGGATGAAGGAGTTCAATTAAAACAATTGGGGATTGAAAAGCCGATAATTGTCATGAATCCTGATCCAGAACATGCTGAATTGATCATTGCTCATCAGTTAGAACCTGCAATCTATTCATTTGCACAGTTGGATGAATTTATTCGTGTGTTGATTCAACAAGGAAAAACAGCATACCCGATTCATTTAAAATTTGATACGGGAATGCATCGCTTAGGATTTTCACCCGCAGATAAAGAACAATTATTGAGTATCATCAATGCACAACCAGAAATCACTATAAAAGGTATTTATTCGCACTTAGCTGATGCCGATAATGCTCAAGCATCCGCATACACACACAAACAAATTGAACTGTTTGAAGCGATAATCTCTTTTTTTTGCGACAACTTGAATACAGCTTTTTGTGCCCACTTACTCAATTCAGAAGGCGCTTTAAGATACCCAACTGCTGCCTTTGACATGGTGCGCATTGGTATTTCGTTGTATGGATTTACCGAAAATCAGCAATTAAAAAACGAATTAACTCCTGCAATTAGTTGGTCGAGCGCTGTTTCTCAGGTCAAGTCGATTCAATCTGGTGATTTTATTGGCTATGGTTGCAGTTTCCAAGCGAAAGAAGATATGACAATTGCTATCATTCCAGTTGGTTATGCCGATGGATTTAGACGCAATTTGAGTAATGGTGTGGGACATGTGATTATCAATGAACACACATGTGCAGTTGTAGGGCGAGTGTGCATGGACATGATAATGGTTGCCGTTCCTCCCAACACAATCAAGGAAGGTGATTTTGTTGAGATTATTGGGGAAGTACAAAGCATGGAGCAATTTGCTGCATCCATGCAAACAATACCCTATGAAGTAATGACGGGGCTTTCAAAGAGAATGCAACGTATCTATGTTGAAGATTAACAACAGCAACAATAATTTATTAAAATGAAAGAAAAAGTTCCCTTTTCGCGCTACCAAGTCTTTATGACTGCATTATTAGCGTTGATTCAATTTTGTGTAGTATTGGATTTCATGGTTCTATCCCCATTGGGAACATTTGTCATGAAAGACTTGTCATTGCAACCCAATCAATTTGCTGTGGTCGTTTCGGCATATGCCTTTAGTGCGTTTTTATCAGCCTTACTAACAGCAGGATTTGCAGATAAATTTGATCGCAAACGATTATTGGTTTTTTTCTTTAGTGGATTCATTTTGGGAACATTGTTTTGCGCACTTTCCAATTCATACGAAACCTTACTAGCTGCACGCGTATTTACAGGTTTGTTTGGCGGTGTTATGAGTTCTATTAGTTATGCAATTATCACCGATTTGTACGTTATAAACCAACGTGGTCGTGTAATGGGATTCATTCAAATGGGATTTGGTGTTAGTCAAATTGTTGGGATTCCACTCGGATTATTTTTAACAAACTGGGCAAATTGGCATTTGCCTTTTTATGTAATTGTTGGATTTGCTTGTATTATATTAGTTGGAACCGTTTTCTTCATGCGACCAATCACAGCACATTTGGCTTTAGCAAAAGAGAAAAATGCATTCGCCCATTTAGTAAGCACCGTTAAAAACAGACGCTACATTACTGGATTTTTAGCAACAACTTTGCTAGCAACTGGTGGATTCATGTTGATGCCCTTTGGAAGTGATTTTGCGGTACAAAATTTAAAATTAACAACGGATGAATTGCCTTACATGTATATTGTAACGGGTATTTTCACCTTTGCAGCGGGGCCGTTAGCGGGACTTATCAGTGACCGATTTGGACGGATGAATTTGTTTGCATTTGGAACAATCATTTCAATTGGAATCGTTTTGATTTACACCCAACTTGGACCAACACCATTGTCATTAGTGATTTTATTGAATGTTATTTTATTTATCGGAATCACTTCCCGTATTGTTCCCGCACAAGCAATGATGACATCCGTTCCAAAACCAGAGGACAGAGGAGCGTTTATGAGCATCAATTCAGCCGTTCAACAGTTATCTGGTGGAATAGCTTCATTTATTGCCGGAACAATCGTTTACAAGCAAGCAAACGGCGAAATTGGTAATTATCCAATACTAGGAATTGTCGTGACTTGTTCAATGATTATCGCATTCTTCATGATGCGCCGTTTACATAAGTTGTTGAACAAGGATTAAATAAAAAAATCCCGACACAAACGTATCGGGATTTTCAAAATATAAAAATTGTTCTCGTTAATTATTCAATGCTTCCGCTCCACCAACGATTTCTAAGATTTCATTGGTAATTGCTGCTTGACGCGCTTTGTTGTAACTTAATTTCAAACTACGTTGTAACTCAGTTGCGTTGTCTGTTGCTTTGTGCATGGCAGTCATACGTGCTCCATGTTCAGAGGCATTGGAATCCAACAATGCTTTGAATAATTGGATTTTCAATGATTTCGGGATTAAATCTTCAACGATCTCTTCTTGAGAAGGCTCAAAAATATAATCACCAATTGCTGCTCCTTCTTGAACTGTTGGAATTAATGGCAATAATTGTTCCGCTTTGACATTTTGTGACGCAGCGTTAACAAAGCTATTGTAAACCACAACAACACGATCAACCGATTTGTTTAAGAAAAGGTCCATCGCATGACTTGCTATGTATGCCGTGTTATCAAATGACAAATCAGCAAAAATGTCTTCTGTGATTCCTGTTCCTTCAATATCAAAATACATTTCAGAACGTTTGAAAGCATCTTTTGCTTTTTTACCTAAACATAAAATGCTAACGTTACTTCCAGCATAATCTTCCAGCACCAATTGATTTACTCGTTTGATGATGTTGTTGTTGAATCCACCACACAAACCTCTGTTCGAAGTAATAGCAATGATCAATACATTATTAGCAGGACGTTCAGCTGCCAACGCATTTTCAGAAATATCCAAAGATGCACTCAAATTTCCAAGAATTTCTTGCAACTTTTCAGCATATGGACGCATTTGTGTAATTGCATCTTGAGCTCGTTTTAACTTTGCAGCAGAAACCATTTTCATAGCAGAAGTAATCTGCATAGTAGAACCTACTGAAGTTATTCGATTGCGTATTTCTTTTAAATTAGCCATAATTCAAATTTTGAATGTAGAATTTTGAATGTAGAGTTTTTAATCGTTTGTATTTTTAATTATTGCGACTAACAACTTAATTATTTCCTCATTCAATTCAACTATATTTTTTTCTACTGAAGTAATTTCTGAATGAACTAATTCTAACCAGTACTTTGTCTCGTCTGCTTCCTTCAATGCAATTCTAAGTTTGTGCTTAAAATCTTTCTTGCTTTCAGCTCGTTGGGCCTCTCGAATGTTCGCTCCGACGCTAGTACCACTTCTTATTAGTTGTCCGCTTAACTCATAATGCTTCTGTTCTTTTAAATTCAAACAGAAGCGTATGATCAATTTTGCGAAAAGAAATGATTTGTCTTGAACCACAGAATTTATTCTCAATTCAGACTGTACCATCTCTTCATTCTCAATTCGTTATTCTAAATTCGTAATCAATTAATATTTCGATGCGATTTCTTTCGCTACTTTTCCTAAAAGATCAGTATCTGTATCTTCGTATTTACCTGCTTTCAAACGAACCAATACATCTGCATGTTTTGCTTCTAAGAAATCCAAGTATTCTTTTTCGAATGCTTTTACTTTATCAACAGGTACATTTTGCATTAAACCTTTTGTACCAACGTAGATAATAGCAATTTGTTTTTCAACTGGGTATGGATCACCTTCACGTTGTTTCAAAATTTCAACGTTACGAGCTCCTTTATCCAAAACAGATTTAGTTGCAGCATCCAAATCAGAACCAAATTTCGCAAACGCTTCTAATTCGCGGTATTGAGCTTGATCCAATTTCAATGTTCCAGCTACTTTCTTCATCGATTTGATTTGCGCATTTCCTCCAACACGTGATACAGAAATACCTACGTTAATTGCTGGACGAATACCTGCGTTGAATAAATCACCTTCTAAGAAAATCTGACCATCTGTAATCGAAATTACATTTGTTGGGATATATGCAGAAACGTCACCTGCTTGCGTTTCAATAATTGGCAATGCAGTTAATGAACCTCCACCTTTAACAATACCTTTCAATGATTCAGGTAAATCGTTCATTTGTGATGCAATCGTATCATCCGCGATGATTTTTGCAGCACGCTCCAATAAACGAGAGTGTAAGTAGAATACGTCACCTGGGTAAGCCTCACGACCTGGAGGACGACGTAACAACAAAGAAA
>ERZ650308.87-NODE-87-length-49150-cov-5.378104_pt1 | contig 49150 bp, 32 predicted proteins | sample MGYA00376244_ERZ650308 | MGnify/ENA primary metagenome ERZ650308 (study PRJEB26733, sample SAMN07839295) | wastewater metagenome | biome: small river; feature: stream; material: water | place: USA: North Carolina | collected 2016-04-26 ... | reverse complement strand
TCTATCAGCAGTAGAGCTTACTGAAACTGATTGACCAAAATATTCATTTGGATATGATTCATAACTTTCTAATTTTTGTTTTACACGGTATTCAGGACTTGTAGTAGAATCAGTTTTCAATACATATACTGACCCTTGATTTTGATAATTGATATCAGCTCTTGGGCTAGTAACTACTAAGGTAGATCCACTATAATCAATGTCTAATGCAAATCCAAATTCGTCTCCAACATTAACAGTTCCAGAAATGTCACTGTATGCAGCTAACGATCCTGCTGAAATAGTCTGTATTAATTCGTAAATGTTAGAAGCTGATAACTTGTAAACAAATACCTTTCCAGATGGTTCAAGAGTGCTGTCGCCTACCTGAACCCATGGTAAACTTTCTAAGTTCTCATTTAGGCTAGTAGATAGCGCATCAACAGGATCGCCAGTACGGTGATCTAATCTGTAATAAGAAGTTCCAACTTTAACAACTTCACCTTCTGTATATTCAACTGTTGATTTCCAGACACCTTTGAAGTTGTCAAAATATTGTCCATCGCTGTTAGGAGAACCTACAACTAGTATGTTACCAGTTGTTGTCATTGCTAAACTTGCGCCAAAACGATCGCCTTCTTTAATTAACTCAGCAACCTGATCGTTAATGTCTACATATATTGTCGACCCATCAGTTGCAATTGCAGAAGTTTGCGGTAATGCTAATTGGGACATATGATTCCAATCAGTACCGTCAAATTCATACAAATATACTCTACCAGTAGAGTCCAATGATCCGACTGCTGACACAGCTAGGTAATAGTTTCCGTTAGCTTTTCCTACAGCAATGCTAGAACCAAATTGTTCATTCGATGACGGACGTGGGCTAACAAACGATTGTCTAAGAGTCCATTGTTGATTAGTAAATTCGTATACTGAAATAAATCCTTGTTGGAAATATCCTTCAGTGGTGCCTTCTGGGAATGCCGGGATGTTAGTTGCGATTTCCCAATCTTGAGAATTTAAGTTAATAGTACTGCCGTCGCCAAAAACAACGTTTACAGCTTTGTATAGCTGTCCAGCATACAGAGTTATGTCATCAACGAGATATTGCGCTGTAGGGTCGAACTCGCCTTTGTAATTGCTATTAATGCCACTAGCAGTCGGTGATCCAATTATTAGATACTTGTTATCTGGAGTAAATGCCATTGACATACCGAACGATCCAATAGCAGCAGTATCAAAGCCTGCCTGTGGTCCTACTACCTGATTCAAACGTAGTCCGGAGTTTGTTTCAGTATAAATCATTACATACCCAGCTAAAGGCATGCTTGCAACTGTTTGTCTCAATTCACTGTTGTATAAAACCTTATAGCCAGTCGACAATGGTGCTGTAATACCAAAGTTAGTGATCTTAACAGAATCAAATTGTTTCTTCTTCTGTACGACTTCCCACAAATCGCTACCGTTGTTATCTACCCACATCTTAGAGTTGTTACGTAGAGATGCAGTAACCTGCGGGTCCATTTCGCTGTAATTATTAAATCGTGCTACTGTGAATAAGTTTAGTTTTGAAAGCACACCGGGTTCGAGTACTGGAGTCTGTGCTGTTGCATCAACTGTTACTGTGAAGGTGATCAATGTTACTTCTGTTACACGGAAGAAACCTGTTAAGTTAGTTACATTTTTAATACCAACTAGATCCCCGACCTTAAGATTGTGAACTCGATTTGTAGTTACAACAACATTCGCATCGGTCTTGTTAACTGAATTAACTAGCAAAACTTGAGATTCGTTAAATCGTAGAACGTTCCAGGTATTCTTGTCAAACGTAATCCAAATGTGATCGTTTTCTACAACTTGAGAAATGTCAAGATTCAAGATGTCATCTTCCGTAGCAACAACATAGTTAACTTGTTCTTCTGTTACATATCCTGCTGTTCTAACCGGAACTGACTCGTTCGATACTGGATTAATATCTAGTGTAAAAGGAATTGGCTCTACTGTAAAATCAGAACGTGTAACACGATAATGTTGGTCAACTTCGCTAGAAGGCAAAGTAGGAGTTAACAAAATAGGCTGCGGATTTAGTTGCATTCTATCTTTTAACAAGTTAATTTCAACTTCGGATAGTTGATCAACTCCACCTAGGTTACCTACTCTAAATGCCCATTCTTCATTTAGGACAATGCTCGAAGATCCTGAACGACTAAGTTTATCAAATACCTTAGTGATAGCATTTGAAGTTCCTTTTTCTCTGATGAATCCTTGATACAATTGGAATTGTGTTACAGAGTCTTCAGATAAGTTTTGTAGATATTCGCGAGTTTGATAACCAATAGCGTGGCGAGCTAGTGATCGGTAATCTTCACCAATGCCTTCTGCTGCCACATTATAGTAATCTTCAAACTGATTAATTTTATAATCGAAGTTTGAAATTAATTGTTTTTCCGGAGTAGTGTCTAACTTACTCCAGGCTGCATCATTAAATGTTTCTACACCAAGTTGATTTACGAGGCTTGTCCAGTTGTAACTTCTATAGGAAACAATATCGCCAAGTCTGTAATCTTTAAATGGTTCCCAGGCTTCGATGTTAACGTTGTCAAACAAGAAACCAGGACTTGTATAATCGCCGTCCCAATCTACTGTACGGAAACCCTGAGTCTTAATACGATTTTGTCTGTATCCAGTAGTTTTGTCATAGATAACATCGTTAAAGACTGTTCTGTCGTTGAACACTGTTACGTGTTCTTTCAAGACATAAAATACTTTTAGATAGAAAATTCCCTCAGTAGTATTTGTAGTTTCTACTGTAATGTTTTGGAAGGTTCTATTTACATTAATAAATTGTTGCGATAATGGCTTGCCGTCTGCCTTTAATACTTGATAATCGTAGAATCCATCTAGCAAGTTATCTGCAACACCAACTGGCACTGTGATATCTAGCTTCTGTGCAGCAGGGCTTAATGTAATAAGCGATCCTATTGCCCAGTTGTGTTTAGTCCAGAACATAAATTCTTTACAGCTAGTAGTCCAGTCTTGAGATACTCTGTTCTCAGAATCATAATTATCAAAGGACAGCCCGCGACTTTGTAGATATGCTTCGTATCCTAGAAGTACGTCTACTACCTGCTGAACTGTTGTTAACTTTGTTCCGTACGATAGTTTATTCAAACGCAACTTATTAAATGTGCGGCGTCTGTAAGCATCGACTCCTCCTACTGTAGGAATCTTTGCAAGTTTTTTCCAGTTAACAACATCAAATGTATTTGACGATGTATGTGTAGTAAGAGCTCTGTAAAATGCTCCACTATACTTTGCAATCTGACCATTGTTAAACATCTTGCCGGCTGTCCAGTCTATATAAGACTCGCTAACTCCGCCAATAGACATTATAGGATCGCCTTGACTTGCTAGAGGTTCAAAGTATGTAAAGTACGGATGGATATCGTCATAGCCGGTGATGATCCAGCCGCCTTCTGTCTTTTCAAGGATTACACCACTGTAATCAATGCTAGAAATAGGCGAACTTACATTAAAGATAATATCGTAGTTTTCAGCAGGAATAAAGATACTGCTACTTGCACTCTTTGGACTCTTAGAGTCTAATAGATATTTTTGTTGTGCTTTATCAACGAACCCACTTAATCTTGTAGATAGGTTAACATTAAGATTTCTAATCTTCGATTCAACAGTAGCAACTTCAATTCCTCTAGATCTAGTATAGCCAACCAAATACTTAACTAGGCCCGATGTTAATGCGGTACCGTCTGTTGGTATTGAAAAATCTGCTAACTCAGGAAATGTTCCTGATGTTGCATTAACAATCTGACCTAGAATGTTTGTTGTTGTTTTCGAAGTATCAAAGCTATCAGGGATATATTCAAACGGCTTTAACAAACATAGTGCCAATGTTACTGCAAAAGGCCATTCACTGCTAGATCTCCACGCATATTCTGCTGGGCTAATATCGCCTAAAACAAAACTTCCGCGGTTATTAATTAAAGTAAAGTTGCCAGCAAGACCCGAATCCAACGGGCTTAATAACATACCGTTGCCGTCAACTGGAATGTGACTCATGATTGTCGGACGAGCATATCTTTCATATTGTCCGGCGCGAAGTCCTTGACGGATAATACCATCACGAATATCTTCCCATAATAACAAATTATTTTTAGTGTATGGTGCTGCGCCATATTGCGCTTCCCACCATGTTGGTTGTTCAGAGAAACCTAACATTTCCCATGGACAACGGTGTGGGCGGTCTGTATCGTAGAAATACTGATACACGCCTCTCCACCATCCGGGAATGTTTTGTGTTCCTGATGGGTCTGTCATATTCGAATATGTGTAAGTAAACGGATTTTCGCTATCAAAAAACTCGTTCATTGTATAGTTAATGTTAGTGTTCTGGATCCACTTTAAGAATTCCTGATTAACAACATTGTCTACTTGTTTCTTGGTATATTGAGCATGACCGTAGTAGCCGCCGATAACTGAATCAATATCAAACACAGATTCTTTGTATTCTCGTTTGATGTTGTTATAAATTCTGTATTCTAACTCTAATAACAAGTCGTCACGGAAGTCGTTATAGGCAGTAGTAATGCTACCGTCGTGACCTTGGATTACAAGTCTAGGTTCAACATATGTATCGTCTACAAATTTAGACGGAGTGTATTTCTTATACAATCCCATAGACGTCGGTGTTGGAGGAATATGGTTAGTTGCTGTAGAAATATATTCTCTAATCTCAACAACATTACCTCTTACAATATCAACGTAAATGGTTATAAAGCCAAATGTTGAGTTGAACTCATAATCTTTACCATGGAGTAGCTGTTTACCATTAACATAAACATAAACTGCTCTTTGGCTTAATTCTAATAGATCAAACTTTGTAGACAAGCTAAATGTTTTAATTCCGGTGTCTTCGACGTTGTAAACAATCGAAGTAAACGCACCAGAACCGATCATGTCTGAATCAGAGAAAGGACTTACCGCAGTCTTTGCTCTTGTTAAATCTGAAATAATATCGTCAACAAAGTCAACTACGTTATCTGAATAAGGGAGTTCGGTAGCTCTCGAAATGAAGTTGTTTTTAAATTCAGTATACGATTTCTTACTGTACTGTATAGATTTAATAATGTTACTAGTCTTATCGCACAATAAACTAATTGCCAAAGGTGTTAATCCAGAGTGCTTTAGGAATCTAGATGCGCGGGTTTGATACTCGTTTAAGTCTCTGAGATTAGATACGCCTGGCAACGAACCTGTAAACGAATTATCAAATTCGATTGCCGTAGAAATGTGATCAATTGCTTGTCCAAGTGTAAAAGATGTTAGCACCTGGTTAAGCGGATTCTTCTCCAAGCCGACTGGAATTTCGTAATACCCGTCTACTGGAGGTGTGTCGCAAATTATCTTGATAGATACAACATCGTGCTGTGCAAATGTTTTTGCAAATGTAAATTGATTTCTAACACGAGTATAAGAATCAGTGATTTTATTTCCGTTGACATAGAAGTTAATTTTAAGACTAGTTGCACTATCCCAATCAATGGATGTAAATTCAACTGTTGAAGTTGCTTCAGTAATTAATTTACTATCAATGATAGGTTGAATAAATGTGTTATCTAAAACTTCCCAACCATTCTTGTATTCGGCTTGAGGATTTAATTTATAAAATCCTGATAAGATTTTTTTAGAAATAGTTAGATAGTTTTGTGTATATGTGAAAGAGTCTAATTCCCAGTTCCATTCAAATTGAATATCACCGACGTTATCAATGTTAAGGTAACTTAACTTAAACCCCAATTCAGTATCAGTTAAACCAGTATTTCCTATCTTGTAACTAACAATCTTGCTACCGGTAAAGGTGCTAACTGGATATGTGTCAGGATCACTAAAACTTACACCGTTCTCGTCAAAAGCATCAAACAACGGACTTTGATTAACCGTAGTCTTGGCTTGGCTGCGGACCCAGTTAGTTCCGTTGTAGTGATACATTTTGCCGCCGTTCTTAGTACCGCGCTTAATTAGTACACAATCTCCAATGTTAGATTCTGAGTCGGCAGTTTCTTTTAAACTGATTTGTGTTTTACCGTTATGAAGTATAAAGTTTACTTCGTAGATTTTGTTATTTGCTAGACTATCTGTATCTGCAATAACTAATACTCTTGCCCCTTGAAACAAGAATTCGTTATCGATGTTGTAACCCGAACTTCCTTCAATTTTACTGAATACATCAGTTGTGTAATCGTCAATATAATCAACTACTGATTTAGCAGTTTCGCCGTGATTAAACAATTGTAGATTCGGTTGGAATTCTATAATTGGTCTTTTTGCACGATCTGTTTCGCTGGCGGAGAACTCTTGTCCTCGGAAAGTGTGTGAATATTCTAATACAGATCTGTGGAACCAACGATTGTATCTGCTCCAAGGGTTAGTGTCTTTACTATTTCTGTTAATAGTAATGTAATCTTTTAAACCAGGATATGCACTTGCATCGTCAAACGGTTGTGTGTCAAATCCTTCGTTGTCAAATAATACTTCAGGAACTTCGGAAGTTAATACCGGTACTACTAAATCCGAGAATCTAGTAAGTGTAATTTCTTTGCCAACACCTTCAACTAACCAAGTGTCGGAACTGTACTTAGATGGAGTAACCTGGCCTAAAAATTCTACAACTAGACCGTTAGTGAACTCTACACCATTACTGCTTGTATAGTTAACTTTACCAACAATTTCTTTTTCGACATCAATTTTTGTGTTTGATTCAATGTCTGAAATAATGAATCGGCCGAATCTATCCGGATCTATAATGCTTTGATAAAACAATACATCAGGAGAATCATAAGGAACTGTAAACGTTAATGTTCCAGTTTGTACTCTATTATTTGTAACACCCTTGTTATAATCAAGTGCAGTGCCTGAAGAAATATCTTCAATGTATTCCCAATCCTGACTGTTAATATCAATACTGCTGCCGTCAGCAGATGTAATAACTTTAGATTTCCAAAGTTTGTTATCAAAAATAACTAAACTTCCAGCAGCATATGAATAATTAGGATCAAACAATAAAGATCCTGTGTCATAATTTGTTCTAATTACGAACCCTTCTCCTGGGGCGTTAACATTAAACTTGTATGTCTGTCCTCTGTAAAGAGTAATGGTTGGATTATTAGTATGTCCGTCTGGAAAGAAAATGTAAGAACTTCCGGTTCCTAATGTCACCTTATAAGTGCTAGTTACTGAAGACTTTTGTCCTTGGACTGTAACACTAGGTGGGCCGCTAGGAACCCAATAGTATTCTCTGTAATTAACAAACTTATCCCAATCAATAGGTGGATTCCAGGTGTAGTGTTCCTGGCTTGTAATGTGGTCATCTCTTTCTTCTAAGTTTCCGAAGAATTGCAATTGATTCTTTAAATCAAGATAGTCGTAGAAATTCTCAATCTTATTTTGATTGTTGTAAACAACGCCCGGCTCAAGTTGATATCTACTTCTTAAAGTAGAATCAGTGTCAAGGTAAATGTCCTTGCCGTTATATGTCTTACCGTATCGTCTGCCGATATAACCGACAGATTTTTGTAATACGCCTGGCTGTACAAAAGGATCTAAAACTCCTGATAAGAATTTATCGTTTGCCGGAGTTTGGAATACTGTCGGTAATAGCTCAGAAGTCTTTCTGATAGGTAACTGACTTTGTGGGAAAACTTTTTTTGCCATATTATGTTGTACTTACAATAGAATTAATACTTGCTCTAACTTCGTTTGCTGTGATTGCGGAAACAATTTCTACATCATCAACAGTTGCACCGCTTACGAAAATTTCATCTGGTGCGCTTTGGATTTCAAATAGGCTACCAAATGCCTGTGTTGTCTGTCTTGGCAGGATAATAAAGTTGCTCAAATCCGGAGATACTGAGTTCAAAACATAAGTTGATAATTCGCTCAAATAGAACCTGTCTCCAAAATCCCAATTGTTAATATCAAAGAATTCGTTAATTGCATTAATGATCCTAACCTTAAGATCGTTGTCGTTAATTGTTTTATTTGGGTTTTTAACCACTTTAAATTGCGCCTGTAACTTATCGTCTGCTGTTGGGCCGAACAATACTTTGTATCGAACAGGATGATATATAATTTCATCGCTAATCGATTTAATAGTATTTAGATTACTTCCGTAGGTGACTCTTAAACTTTCAGCATCTGGTGCTTGTGGTTCAGTAGCTGTGCCACCGGCTAGATAAATTCTATAACTATCGTCGTAACTTCTTGGCATTAAATAAACGTCAATAATATTACTTGAACTAGGATCAATTCTACGGTCTACACTTGCATTATGAATGTATTGGAATTTTAATTTGCTTCTTCCTATTACACCCTTGTAAGAGCTTTCTAATACCAGAGTGTTTGTTGCTTTATTAACACGCTTTACTCTATTCTCATTTGAGTCATAAAAGAAAATTAAAGCACCGTCGGCATAGTTGTTAATGTTAATCGAGCTTTCATTTTGCTGAATATCAATATGACCGTCTGAATTGTCAACTAACTTATACGTTAGATATCCAGCAGTGTCGATGATTCCTTGGAAGAACAAATAATTCAAATCAGTATCTTCACCTACTATCTGTTCAAATGCTTCAGGATTATCAATTACTCCATCACTGTCAGTATCAGTAAATGCTAGTCTAATTTCAGTCGAACTTTCGTAGCCGTCATCAAACTTAATTGTGTCGGTAATTTCAAAGCTAACATCTTGTTTTAATTGAGACAACATTGTGTAGCTAGTGTTAATGCCCAATACGTTAATCTGGTCTTTAACTACTTTTCCTGTAGTGTCGTTATAAGATTTTTCACTAACGTCAAAGTAAAATCTATTTTCTTCAACGCTACCAAACACATAGTTTAGAGATCTTATACGAACAACATAACTATCAGCTTCTTTCGAAAAACTAAGAATCCAAGATGAATCTAAATTGTTATTTGTCGAATCGCCGGACTTACCTTGGCTAAAGCTGCTTACTAGATCTAAGTTTGAACTTGTAACAATCTTCCATGCAAGCTCAGTTACATCATAACGAAGACCAAAATTTAAATTTTGAGAAATCTGGTTAACAATTTCAGTTTCTAATGCAGTTGGTAAATTGTTTACAAACTTAGGAACAACTCGTCTAGCAATTGCTCCGCTAGGGATAACATCGCTAAATGTAACAGGTCCTAGACCGGTTGTTAATACACCACGACCGGAGTTAGTTCCGTCGCCGACTGTTTTAACAATGCGAGTCCACAAACGATCTGTATAATCTGCACTGTTGCTATCGACACTAACTAACAATATCTTACCTTTACTGAATACGTATTTCATAGTAGCATCAGTAGATACCGGTGGCACAAATTTGATCATCGCTCCTGGAGTAACATACTTTAAACTGTTTGTAGAATATGCCCCTACTTTTAACAAAGTTCCGTCAACAGTATTTTTAAAATAACCTGTTGAAATATTAACATCGCTTGTAACTGATTCCCATACAGAATTTGCATCCGTAAATAAAATCTTATCAAAGTTAGTGATATAATAATTGTAAACATCTGTGCTAGTAAACACAGGTTCTATTTGTTGCTTAACAAAATTAGCAATATCAATTCTGTTGGTAAATTTAAAGTTCAACTCTCTTTCTGATTCTTCTTTATAAATGAATCCGTCATTAGCAAATACGTTAATAGAGCTGTACTTTCCGCTAGCATCGATAATATCAAAGTTGCGGCTAATACCCGAACTTGTACGGTTAATTGCCTTGATCTTTAAGATGTCTTGACTGCTTGATAGTGGCGCAAGATTATAATCCTCTGCCGTAATCATTCTATTTTGTGTGTAATATTGCGCAGGAGCATTGACTCTAATATTGTCAATTGTTTCTGCGGCCGACGAGGAACTTACTGTTGATTGCAATGCCAACCCAACAGTAATTGTATGTTGTATACCTTGTTTATTAATATAAGGGACACTAATGTTAATGCCTCTCAATTCATTAGGATAGATAGAATATGTTAAGCCGTTGCTCACACGATAGAATACACGGAAACTACCTTGTGGTAAGTTACCGTAGACACCGTCTGCAAATACTAAATCAATACGGTCGTTTTCTTTTGTGACAACGCTGTAAATGTTTCTTATGCTTTGGCTTAAACTGTTATAAGCAATGTTGTTACCAATTAGGCTATCAACCTTTGTCCATTGGTCAAGTTGAGATCCAGTTGGGCCAAGGCCAAACAACCATACATCGTCATTATTAATATTGTAACTATCAACTGCAACTGTTTCATTAGTAGTAGGGATAGCAATGTCGAAATCAGCAAGCTCTAAAGAACCTTGCTTGAACATCAAATAGAAACCGGTGTTATGACTGCCTGGACCTTTACCGTCATTACGATAAACAAATCCTAGTTGGTTTGCTGGAACTGGAGGTTCTTCGTAGACATCTTCGGCTCCCTTAAATGCAGTGCTAACAACTTCGAACGCCATGCTTCTACCGGCCACTGTTTTATTAAAAGTGTAGATAGGCACATCTTGGCTGTTAGTTTTAAATCTGTATTGTTCTGTAGGAATACCTTGGATAGTTGCACTGCCCTGTGAACGGCCAAATTCTGTATTATCTGCCATTGCAGAATTTAAAATAAGAATAAACTGTTCAAGCCAATTTGTGTTAGTAGGATCATTCCAGCTAACAATTTGCTGTGCTAAATTCTTGCCGTTGCTATCAATAATAGCTTCAGTTGTAGTTACTGTTGCAAACTTTAAAAGTCCTTTAGCAGACTTATTTCTCTTTGCATTGTAGGACAACATACGAGCTAAACGTAGCACGCTTTCTTTACGCTCTGCTAATTCGATGAAGTTTTCGCGGCTTGCTAAATCAATACGGAAGGCAAGACTTTGTCCTAGAAACGCTACAGCATCAATTAATGCCATGTATTCGGAACTTTCTACATAATCGTTGAAATCTTCTGGATAATTCTCTCTGAGATACGCGATAATAACTCTGCGTAAGTTTTCAAAGTCATAGGATTTAAAGTCAGCACTCTTAAAAGTCTGATAAATTCTGGTCCAGTCCTGATTCAATATCAGGTTATTTTGTCTAGATGTTGTAGTCATTTTTCCTTCCTATATCATATTTACCACATATAAAAATGTGGTCATTTAATGATAGAGTTGTTCTTATCAAAGTCAAACGTCATACGTTCGTTGACGTTAAAAGGCACATATGTAATATCTGCTTGTATCCTAATGCCCATATCAGTGCTGTCAATTTGCACTTCGTTAACCGCAATTCTAGGATCATAATTCATGATATCTTCAACATCTTTTGCAATAATTGTCTTTACTTCTTCTGTAAATTGTTCAAATATCAGGTCCCATATTACAGTTCCAAACTCTGGATTTTCTAGTTTTTCGCCCTTACGAATATAGAAATGATTCATTAAATCTTGTTTAACTAGGTCAATATCGTAGAGCTTATAGTTACGAGAACTTTCGTTAGAACTAAATCCCTTGTAGGCAAACGAGCCGCCTCGATCTCCCACGCTAGCTTTGTTAATTGCAACAGTTTTTTGATTGTATAATTTATTGGCCATTTTATGCCTCTCTATCAGTGTCAGCAGGCGTTAGTTGCTGCGGTGCTTGATTTTCATGTAACAGCCACGGCTCGTGCATCGGAATGCGTTTCATAATACTTGTAAACGTTCCTGCTTGATATCTCTTTCCTGCCCATCCAACACTTGTACTAGTCGCTGGATTGTCGTGTAATTCTAACGGTTTAACAAAGTCAGCAACTTCTGCAGGTGCTGCTGCGGCAGTATCATTCATATGAATAACACTTGCTGTTTCAACATGGTCACCGCCCGAACCAATATTAGTATTACCAGTTGCACTAAAATTATTGTCGCCGCCTGATGCTAGACCAAAGTTTCCTTTAGTAGAAATCTTGTTGTTAGCACCTACTAGTAGATTGTGATCTCCACCTACTGTAATCTTTGCATCACCATTAACCAACACTTCATAGTCTGTGAACGTTTCTAAGTGGAATCGTCCTGTTTCAGATTTCATGTTAATGTTGCGGCCTGCTTCTAAGTTAATATCTCTATCAGCACGAATGTTTAAATCTACTTCTGTGTGGATGCTTACGCTATCTTCTGCATAGATATCAATTTTACCATTGCTAGTCATTTCAATCCACGAACTTCCCTTAGCATTACCAATGTAAATTAAGTCTTCACTGTTGTGCATTAAGATTTGATGACCTGTTCTAGTACGTAATCTAATATATTCATTGTAAGGAATATCAACGTTACCCTTTTCGTTCGGGGCTGCATTAAGAGTGTCGATATATTTCACAGGGCCTTCGCCCGCTGGTGTTGCTCTTAAATAACGATCGTCTCCGTCGTCCATTACAAATGTGCTACCGCCTAATCTACTAACTGCAACAGGCTTCTTTGTTTGGTCTTGCACTTTACCGATAAATGACTTTTTAGCATTAGTACGCTTGTCAAGCGGGCCCGGAGTGCTAATACCAAACACCATACTAGGTGCTTCTCTTCTTGCACTCGATGTTGTAACACCACGAACATCGTCGTCAATTAGACCTTGGCGTAGAAATGCTTCTGCAATAGGATGCAGAGGCTTTTTAATTTTTTCTACGTTAATAACTCCGTCTTTGCTGTTAATACGTTTGTTAACTTCTGCAACAGGCAATGGTTGCTTTGTGTCGTATTTTTTCTTATCAGCAGCATCCATATCAACTTCGGTACTTCCTGCAATAGCAGGGACCATGTTGTTAGCAAACCTTCCAGGAACACAAGCAAACCAATAACCCTGGCTAGGGTCGCCATCTACAAAAGTTACTAGAACGTTAACACCAATGTCTGGTGGTACAAACCACATTCCGTAAGACTTTTGTGTGTCGTTAAATGCATCTAATGTAGTACTTGTTCCAGTCTGGGCGGAATTCTGGCCCATAAATTCGTAGCCAGTATAACCAAAGAATGGTACAGCACATCGTACTACATAAGTTTCTGAATCACTTCCTAGCGTATTACTTTGTTCGCGAAGCAATGTTACTTCTAAACTTCCCATAAAGCTAGGATCTAGATGACTAACAATTCTAGCAAGGTACGGACCTGTGCCTATTCCCGAGTTTGCTTTTGCACTAGCGGGTGAGCGTTTTTCTTCTGCCATTATTCTCCTCCGGATCCGTCACCTGATGGATCATCGGTTAATGTTGATTTCGGTCTTTCGTCTTTTCCAAATACTGTAGCAATAGACGACAACTTATCGATTACTAACTTAGATAGCTCATTAGGATTGTTACCCGAATAATCCTGGCTCTGTCCAACCATTCTAACGCACTTTAGTTTTTGTTTAAAGATACCGTCGTTAAATGTATTCTCACAACCTAGTACTCTATAAACTCCGCTAAACGGACTTTCTTTACCTGCTGTAGGAAACTCATATAGGCCAGTTGCTTCGTTAATATCTGCGGGCGTTCTAAATGTTAGGTATATCATAACATCTCCGCTTTCGTAATTTACTGTGCCATCTTCGGTTATTAATCTACTCTTAGGACTAGCCGGTGAGAAATAATTTGCCATTCCGCTATCAACCATCCAGTATGGATCGCCCATTACTTCTAGGTTAACGTTAATTAAGTCCCCTGATCCTGAACTTACCATCGCATTATGAAAGTTCTCTGCAACTACCTGTTCTGAAGTTTTGTCTCCAGATCCACCTTTTGGTTTGTTTAATAAGTCTGGACTACGTTTTAGTCTCGAACGTCCTAAGTTTGCTAATTGAGCCGCTTGTGATGATCCGGCGCTAGTCTTAGCAGTTGACGGTGCATCTTCGCCTACACCTTTCTGATCTTGGTTTGCTACCTTTGCAGATTCGCTTGCAGGACTTGGGTTCATACCGGTATAAAATAAATTGTTAATTTCGATGTCGAATTTTAGAACATCAGTATTCTGCCCAGTGTAGATATAATTGTATTCTTTAACAATCTGTCCTTTGATTTCGTTGTATCCCACAGGCGCAGCATTAGGTGGTGTAAAGACCGAATGGTGTACAAGAAATGGTACAACTCTATAAATTATCTTTTTAGCAAAGTCGCCGATTAACGGATCATAATCTAACAGCTGGATCTGTGTGTCCAGTCTCCACCACTTAATCATACCTTCGGGTGTCATGTTCTTTGGATCTAACGCTTGTTTAGAGTATGTAGAACTTAGAATAATCTGATTAATAATTGCTGTTAAGTTTTGATTTTGTCCGAATTGAAACGCACGATTCTTTGGATCAATTGTCATTTCGTCACGCTTAACTACACCAGTTTTTTCATCTACCTGATCGCCGTGCTTTTTAAACGGAATATTACCGCCTGACTTTTGATCAAATCCAAAGTCTGCCGAACCAATAGGGTTAGAACCGAAGTCAGTTGACACCGCAATATTTGTTCCGGTGATAACCTTTTGCAAAATTGCTGCCGGGTCTATTGATGCCTTTGGTGATACTTTTGCATTTGATGTTTGAGAAATAAAATCGCTAGACTTCTCCGGGAATTGAATCTCGTATACGTCCGGCATTCCTATCTGTCCTTCCTTAACGAGCTTTTGTTCGTTTGCATTTAAGAATGCACACAGACTGTTTTCTCCTGACACTAGTAAATCTTTTACTGTTCCTGTATCAACACCAGTTGGAGAGCAGGATAACTTTACATCAGTGTAGGTAGTGTTAACTACATCTGAGAATCCTTTATGGTTGTACGGAACAGCTTCGCATTTATATACGCTACCGTTTTCGTTAACTGTAAACGCAACCTTTACTAACGCAACTGTGTAAAACTTAGGTTTAATCGAAGTGTATATTTTTCCAGTTTCGTCGTAACCTAAGAAATCTAGTCTCAATACAAATGGTGCATTGCTGAGGTAGTTTGCATAGCCTGCGTTAAGTGCGGCGTTCTGAAGACTTTGTAACAGCAGCCCCATAGAGTGTGGTTCGATGATATCAAAGGTAAACTTAACAGCATTTGTGTTTCCAGTTGCCTGCGTAGCAGCAATGGTAGAATTCATCGAAAAGTTGTTAACGTAATACTCTGGAGCTCCGTAAGCAGTTTGTGCTCGTTGGCTATCAAATCTACCACCTGATGCAAAAACAATATGTTTTAGATCGGCTGTGCTATTTCTATAACTAGGCGGATTATTAAATTGCTTTGGCTCTAGACACGCCAGTGTCCACGCAAAGGTATAGGATGCAAATAGTTCCATCGGATTAGGAACAATATTTTTTAGACCTGCTCTGCCAGATTTAGCAACTTTATTAGCATCGCCTAGTACTTTGCTAATGCCTTCTTTTATAGGATCTATTGCACCAGGTTTTACTAAACCAGAAATTGAACTTGCTAGACCTTTAGGAATTGTTGTCTTTAGCGGTTCCTCTGTAACATAGGTACCGTCTGGTTTTTTAATTGTTAAGTTGCCGTTGATATCTCGTGCTGAGGTTGTACCGTCGCTATAAGTGATTAGTCTTGACCCGTCGTCAAACTTCTGTACTGTACCAACTTCATATTTTGTATCGGCCACGTTACACTCCTAGAAATTTTTCTAGATTTGATTTCTTTGGAATATAGATTACAGTGCCAGCATCAAAATCGTAAATAGGATCTCTTAGAACACTCATGTTTCTTTGAACAAATACCCACCATAGCTTTGGATTGCCATAAAGATCAAATGCAAGTAGATCTGGTCTATGCTTATAATGGCTTTCGATAACATATCTAAAGTCATCTGCTTCGGCAGGAACAGGACGAATCTCCAATAGTTCGAGATACAGATTGTTTTGTGGAGTAATTGACCAAGGGCTTGATTGTGTATATTGTGCCATATTAGATGTATCCTACTCCGTCTGATGTCTTTCCTTTTGCGTAATCTTCTAGGCTGAATTTTCTTAGTCTGCGTCTGTTGTATACTGGACTTACTGTTACCGAGATTGTGCTCACTACCGGTACCCAGGTGTTTGTTCCAAATGTGTTACAACGGATGTAGTTAACATCATCTTTTAAATCAACTGAGAATGATTTAACAATTACAGGAACTTTATCAAATACACTGCTACCGTAACCTGTTAAATTACATACCAATGGAGGATTACCTGCAAGTGCTCCTTCACCGAAGAACATTTTTGTTGCTGTCTTAAAGAATGTTGTTGCGGCAATCCAGTATGCTGCATCTGTTTCTGTTTCGCAGGTAAACTCTCCAGAGATTTGGATATCTTCAACCGCACTATTCTTGTAACCGTACATAGGATAATTACTATGTACTACTTCGATCGGTGTGTAGTTTGCTTTTGTACTAACTGTAATGTTGGGGTTATAAGGCCAAACTACTCCGCCAGTATTTTCTAACAAAGAAAACATAGGAGACTGAAATATGTTCCATTGGCAATTGATTCTAACTCGCCAATCATTCTTTGCACCTGGCGCTAACTTAATTGCTGCCGCTTGTTTTAAGAATAATTCTCCGCCTGCTGGTAAATTGGCTCCTCTTTTCAAACTTAACAGATTGTTTAACATCCCTGCCGCTGAACTGATACCGCCAGCTAATGACATTAGGCCGCCGCCTAAGCTGCCACCTGTTAGTTTGCTAATGCCGCCTGAAATATCTGCGGCAATATTACTTGTGCTACCAACAGCTGATTGTAAGCTGTTAATACCGCCTGCAAGTGCTCCTGCACCCGGAATGCTAGATGCAACACCCCCAATTTTTCCCAGCGCTGTTTGAGCACCTGCAACGCTTCCAAAGGCGTCTTTGGCACCTGCTGTTAAACCGTTTAGACCGCTAGTTAATCCACCGCCCAAACGATCAATAGTAGAATCCAAATTTGCTTTAGATAATAGGTCACCACCGGGCAATTTTGAGCCTGCTTCGTTAGTAGCCTGGCTTACAGACTGCGAAACCGACGATACCAATTTAGCTAATGGGTTAATAGATAGTGTCATTTGGACAATTTTCCTCTTTATACTCTATTTATTCTAGTAAAAATGTGTTAATATGTAAGTAGCAGGAGACTCTAACTATAATGACAATTCCAAAGATTAAGTACTTAACTAATAAAGATTTACTAAAAGAAATACACCTAAGCAAGAATACATATTGCACATACACTGATAAAGCATACGCAGACTACGATTTAATAGTCCCGAGCCTTGCTAAAATTAACATCAGAACCATTGCAGAAGCCAAAAGAAGCAGGGCAAATAGACTCGCAAAATTAGCACACGAAGCTGCTGTAATTGCGGGCGGTAAGAAATTACCTGCAAAAGAATTTGAAATCGACTACAAAACTATCAAGAAGACTGATGTAGTGTTTAGAGTAATGACATTTGAGCATGTTCCATTAGCTCCTGGACGTAAAAAGACTTTGAAGAATACTGCCGACAGTCACGAAAAGGTAAACTTTCCTCCGTTCCAACATTGGAAGTTCGACGAGAACGACAATCTAATCCTAGTTGGAAAGAGTCACTGGAAGGGCGATTTTAATACTGGCGTGTTTGACAAAGAACACGGTCAAATGACAAACAATCTAGCTCGCATGTTTATCAAACTATGCGAGCGCTATGCAACAAGAGGAAACGTTCGTGGATATACTTACAATGATGAAATGCGTGGGCAAGCGATCTTACAACTCACTCAAATCGGCTTGCAGTTCGATGAGAGCAAGTCCGACAATCCCTTTGCTTATTATACTGCTGCTGTTACTAACAGCTTCGTTCGTATTATAAACATTGAAAAGCGTAATCAAAACATTCGCGATGACATTTTAGAAATGAACGGAATGAACCCAAGTTGGACTAGACAAAATTCCGGCGGCAGTTCGTTAAGTGGACCTGTTACTACGATTACCAATGACACGTTAGATGATTGATCTCCACCTAGTAAAAATTGTATACTTACTAAGGAGATCATATGTCATTATTTAAAAAAGTAGCGTGTTTCACTGATATACATTTTGGCCTAAAACAAGGTAGCCGTACTCACAATCAGGACTGCGAAGAATTCGTAACCTGGTTCTGTGAAACTGCGAAAGCAGAAGGATGCGAGACTGCTATCTTTTTAGGTGACTGGCACCATAATCGTAATACTACCGACGTTAGTACTATGAACTATACTGTCAGCAACTTAGAACGTCTGAACAATTCCTTTGAAAAAGTATACCTCATTATGGGAAATCATGATGAGTTTTACAAAGATAAAAGAGAAATCCACAGTCTAGAATTTGCTAGACTATTTCCTAACATCAAAGTTGTTAACGAAACATTTACCCAAGGCGATGTAACAATCATGCCTTGGTTAATTGCCGACGAATGGAAAAAGATTCCAGACCTTCAAAGCAGATACCTATTCGGTCACTTAGAACTACCTAGCTTCTACATGAATGCTATGGTGCAGATGCCCGACCACGGGCAGGTTCAAAGCAGTCACTTTGTAAATCAAGAATATGTGTTTACTGGTCACTTTCATAAGAGACAAAATGCACAAAATATTTGGTACATCGGTAATGCGTTTCCACACAATTACGCAGATGCAGGCGACGATGATCGTGGCATGATGATCTTAGAGTGGGGAGGCAAGCCGGAATTTAAAGCATGGCCTGGCCAACCAACATTCCGTGTCTACAAACTAAGTCAGATTATCGACAATCCAGAAGCATTGTTAAAGCCAAGAATGCACTGCCGGGTAACTATCGACTTACCTATCAGTTTTGAAGAAGCAAACTTCATCAAAGATACATTTATGCCACAGTACGAACTACGTGAGCTTATGTTAATTCCGGAAAAGGTAGAAGTAGATTCAAATACTACACCTATTGATGTTGAGTTCGAATCTGTCGATACTATTGTTATGAATCAGATTAATGCAATTGAAAGCGAGGCCTACGACAAGTCATTGTTATTGGACATTTATAAAGACCTATGATAAAAATTAAGAATTTAACAGTTAAGAACTTTATGAGCGTGGGTAATCAGACCCAAGCTATTAGCTTTGACAAAGGACAACTAACCTTAGTGTTAGGCGAGAACTTGGATCTAGGTGGAGATGATAGCGGAGCTCGTAATGGTACAGGTAAAACTACTATTATCAATGCGTTAAGTTATGCAATCTACGGTAACGCTCTAACGAACATTAAGAAAGACAACCTTGTTAACAAGATCAACGGCAAAGCTATGCTTGTTACAATGTCTTTTGAAAAGAACGGTGTTGAATATCATATCGAACGCGGTCGTAAACCTACATTTTTAAAGTTTAGCATTAACGGTAGAGAACAAGACCTAGAAGATAAAGACGAGTCACAAGGCGATAGCCGAGAAACACAGAAGGCAATTGAAGAATTGTTTGGTATGTCGCACGATATGTTTAAGCATCTTGTTGCGTTGAACACTTACACTGAACCATTCTTGTCGATGAAGGCTGCTGATCAACGTAGCATCATTGAACAACTGCTAGGTATTACTCAGCTTAGTGAAAAAGCAGATGCACTTAAAGAGCAAGTTAAGCAAACTAAAGATGCAATAGCCACTGAGAATACAAAAATAGAAACAATCAAGGCTAGCAATGATCGGGTTCAGCAAAGCATTGAATCTTTAGAACGTAAAGAAAAAATGTGGAATGAACAGCACGAAACCGCTGTTACTAATCTAGCCATTGCTATTGATAAGCTAATGCAGATTGATATCGATGCTGAAATTTTAGCACATAGAGAACTAGATGCATTTAATGTCAAACGAAAAGCTATCAACGATCTAAGAAGTTGGGTCAATCGTTGTGAACTAGACGAAGCTAGAGAATTAAAAGAGATCGATAAGCTAAAAGCAGATATCACTAGCTTAGAAAATCACACTTGCCACAGTTGTGGTCAAGGGTTTCACGACGATAAACAAGTTGCCTTATTAGAGAAAAAGCGTAAAGATCTGCAAGAAGCATCGTTGCAAGCACTAGCAACTAACACACAATTGCTAGAGCACACTACTGCACTTACAGAGTTAGGTGAACTAGGTGCATGTCCATCAGTAACTTACGATACCTTAGAGAAAGCTCTTAATCATAAGAACACCCTTGCTGGCCTTGAGCGCGATATTGAAATTAAGGTAGCAGAAACTAACCCGTACACTGAACAAATTACAGATTTGAAGCAAACTGCGGTGCAGGTATTAGACTGGGAAGCGGTAAATGTCCTAGTTAGAGTCAAAGATCACCAGGAATTTTTGTACAAGTTGCTGACAAACAAAGACTCTTTTATCCGCAAACGCATTATTGATCAGAACTTAGCGTTCTTAAATCAACGGTTAACCTACTATCTAGATAAGATTGGTCTACCACATATTGTGGAATTTCAGAACGATTTAACGGTCACTATTACACAACTTGGACAGGACTTAGACTTCGATAACCTCAGCAGAGGCGAACGAAATAGACTCATTTTAAGCCTAAGTTGGGCATTTAGAGACGTTTGGGAAAACCTATATCACCCTATTAATCTGTTGTTTATCGACGAATTAGTAGATAGCGGCATGGATGCTAGCGGTGTTGAAAGCAGCATTGCAGTATTAAAGAAAATGACCCGCGAAAGAAATAAAAACGTATTCCTAATCTCGCATAGAGATGATCTTACAAACCGTGTTAACCACGTTTTAAAGGTTGTTAAAGAGAACGGGTTTACAAGCTACAGCAACGATGTGGAGATTGTTGCTTGAGCACAGACTCACACGATAGAATGATTGCCGCTTTTCAAGAATACTTTAAGTGGCAAACAAGATTCGAATATAAAGGCTCCGACGAGGCGGGAATTAAGGCACGACATTGGCTTTCAGAGATTAGAAGAGAAGCAAGTACAAGACGAAACGAAATACAAGATAAACGAGAGGCACGTAAATTAGCCAGAAAAGGCAAGATAGGCAGACCCCCGAAAATAAGTAGTTGATGACATGGACGTATCAAAATACAATTGTAGAAGAATTACCTGAAGATTGTGTTGGATTCGTCTACCTCATTACTAACCTACTCTCTGGGCGTAAGTACATAGGCAAAAAACTAGCGAAGTTCTCCAAAACCACGTATAAAACCGTGAAATTGAAGAACGGGAACAAGACAAAAAAGAAGATTCGTAGTAAAATAGATAGTGACTGGCGCGATTATTATGGCTCTAGTCCTAACTTATCGAAAGATATCGAATCATTAGGCACTTCAAACTTCTCCAGAGAAATTCTATATTACTGCAAATCTAAGGCAGAATGCAGCTACATCGAGGCAAGAGAACAATTTGACCGTAAGGTCTTAGAGTCGGACGACTACTACAACGGTCATATTCAAGTTCGAGTACACGGCTCACATATCCTCAAAAAATCCAAATAACCACAGGCTCTTTTTATCTAACACTTAAGGTTGGCAGGCCAGATTATAATACTGCTGTGGAAAAACCGGGGCATAAACCGGACACGTAACATAGTGAGGCACTCCCGTCGGTAGATCCGACTATCCTGAAGGGGAAGTGAGTCTGAGGGTAGAACCATACGCCCAACGCATTGCTATAGTATGAATTGTTAGCATACGAAAACACTGGCTATAAACATCTAAACACTAGGAACGAGGTTTAGAGCACATAGAAATATGTGGATCGTGGTAGGAAGGAAAAGCACAGAGTCCTTTAGCAACAGTGAAAAATACCTACTTCCAACAGTCTTGGCTGAGATAACTCACATAAAGATTACGGGACCTTTAAAAAGGTTCCGTCTGACTAAACAATCTACATAAAGTTTAAACTGCTTCGCAGTTAACTATAGTTCACTTACATCTAAAAAAGAAAAAAGCATTGAGCGTAAGCGATAATGCTAATGAGCTTTAGCTCATTTTTGTAATAAATAAACAATATATCTTTATAGAGATAACTATTAGACACTTTAGGATAATGCCTAGCTATGAGAATTGATCAATTAATTAACGAAAACAAACAACGCTTAGATGAAAAACCTATGGGTATATTATCTAAAGCAGGTAACACTATCATGAGTAAGCTAGGTAGTGGCCGAGCTGCTGGTAAACTACAAACAGGCGATATAGCTAATAAAATGCACAAAGAGTATGATACATACCTAGGACAAACAGGTGAAGAGCCTAGTTCAGAAAGCATTTTAGCATTCTTAAAGTTTAAAAAGTATCCTACACAGAACGTAGCAGCATATCTAGCAAGTCCAGAAGCTCAAGATCAAGCACCTGCCGGTCCTGGAGAAGCACCGACAGCAGCGGCTGCACCTGCAAAAACAGCGGCCCCAGCTGCTAAAGCAGCACCAACAGCGGCTGCTGAACCCGCAACAAGTCCAGAAGCTCCTGCAGAAGAGCCAGCTGCTGCACCTGCCGCAGAAAAACCAGCTGCTCCTAGCTTTAATAATCAATTAGCTGGCGGCAAGCAAACAGTAACAACTGGCGGGTCGTTTAATCCTGCTACAATGAAGAACGAGCCAGGTGCAGAAGCTCCTGCTGCTGTTCCAAATGCCGCAGGTTACAATGCTAAAACTGGCGTAGCAATTCCAGGAGATGCTGCTGCTAATAAAGCCAAACAAGATGCTAGATCAGCAGCAAGAATGTCAGACCCTGCTAATAATAAATTTGACCCAGAAACTGGTGAGCCAATTGATCTAAAGGCACAGATCAAAGCTCGTCTAGGTAAGCCAGACACTAACTTCAAAGGTTACAAGGTAGCAGCACAAGCTAAAGGTATTCAAAACGCTAGCAAGTCATTTGCAGGTAAGCGTAGCATCGCAGAAGCTGCCGTCGGCAGTAAAGTTGTTGATAAGGCAATTCTAATTGCTGCACAAGATGCAGCTAAGATGGGCATCGGTGCTAGCATCGGTGCTGCTCCTGCACAAGGAGCATCTGCTGGAGGCGCAGCAGCACCTGCAGGTAGTGGATCAGCACAACCTGCTGCAAGCGGTGAGCAAGGCGGATTTATGGCTGGTCTAAAGAAAGGTATGGGCGGAGCAGGACAAGCAGCAGCCGCAGCACCTACAGTAACTTACGAAGAAGTTAAAGCAATGGTTGATAAATTGGATGTTGCTGACAAGCAACATTTATTAACTGACTTGCAAAAAGAAGTTGCAACAGCACCTACTGAGAGCGTAAAACGAAAAGGTAGTAAGCTAGCAGAAAGCAAACAGTACTACAGTTTGTTTAGAAAATAAAAAAAGCAGCCCAGAGCTGCTTTTTTATTAGAAGAACGGTAAACCCGTTTTCTTTGTAGTCTCTAAATTCTCTTTGATTATCTCGCCAACTATCTCTCGTTCATCGTAGCTAAGATTCATTCCTTCGGAATAAGAGAGACCTCGCATGTACCAACACATCTTGAGTACATCCTTTTTAATCTCCCTTGCCTCTTTGTCTAGCTTCTCAGACTCTCGTAAGATCTCCGGCAACGGGAGGTTTAAGATCTTACGACGAAAAAATTTGACTGGTCCATTGTTACTGGCATATCAAAAGTTCCTTCGCACTCGGAGCATTTAACGTCTTTGATGTTTAAATTGATTTGATCTTTAAGACTAGTAACATGTTTAGAGATTACATCAAATATATCTTTGCTACAGTTATTGATAAAATCTTTAATTTGGCCTTTGTCACTAGTTGATCCGTCTGGTGTGTCAATGCTTGCAATACAGTCTGCAATAATATCAACTGTTAGTTCGGTTAGCTTAACAAAGCTCTTGCCAAACATCTCTAATTTTTGCTCATCGGTTAACGATTCGTCGTTAATAACATTAAAGATCTTTTGTTGTTCGATGGTTTTAATAGAAGTTTTTGTTACTTCTTGATAAGTGTATGGACGAATATTTACAAGTAGAGGAGGAATCTCAATTTGATCGATGTAGTTAAAAGTACTAAACTGACCTAGCCACATACTTAAATCTAAATCATAACTGTTCTCGGCTTTGCAATGCGGGCAATCTGCACCAACTTCCATTTTCTCACCGTAGGTAGCAATTCGAATTGCAATCAAACAAAAGTCTAAATCGATAGCGGGCATCTTCCAGGGATCTTTAATGGCTGGTATGCAGCTTTTAATCACCTCTACAGTGCTTTGACCTGTTAATAGTGCATCAGGTGTCTTAAATAGTAATTCGTCCTTTGCAGTCATTGCATACACAGGATACTCTTCGTTTGAACTAGCATCCAATGATCCCGGAGCATAAAATTTACCTTTAGATGGTAGCTTAACATAGATTTTGGGCTGTCTAAACCAAGCACTTAAGGGGTTTTTCTTTTCCTGAGACACAGGATTTGCGTTTTCACTCATTTTATCTCCAATAAATACAATTAGTAAAAAGTATTTATATACGCATTTTTTCAGGATAAAATAACTTATGGCCGGTGTAACTATCGATATTCCAGGAATTGGCAACGTTGAAGCCAAGAACGCCGCCACGGAAGCAACCTTAAAAGATATCCTTAAAGTAATGCAAAGCATGAATAAGGCTATAGGCGGTGCGGCTAGCAGTAGCTCGTCTGGGTCGTCTAGTAGCGGCTCGTCCGGCGGTGGATCTAGTTCAGTAGGGAAAGCCAGCGCCGCCACATCGGGTGCATTAAACAAACTATCAAATGTTGCCGGACAAGCAGCAGGGTCGATGTTATCCTTAGCATTAAATTCTGGACAGGTAATATCGTCATTTGCAAATGTTGGTGATAGCGTTGAGAAAGCAGCAGGAATGTTTAGTAAAATTCCTGTAATCGGTCCTGTATTTGCAGCAGTTGCACAAGCTGCAACAGCAACAGTTGATTCGTTCCAAAAAGCCAGCGCAGGCGGCGCATCCTTTGGTGGCAGTTTGCAATCATTCTCCGCAAGTGCTAGCGCCGCAGGCATGACAATGGATAAGTTTGCCGGCCTTGTTGCTAAGAACGGCGAGTCAATGCGTTTCTTAGGTGGTAACACCGATGACGGTGCGAAACGTTTTGCAAATATTGCAGGCAGTCTCCGAAAAGTATCCGGGGACCTATATAATCTAGGATATTCAACTGAAGATGTCAACGAAGGTCTAGCAAACTATACTAAGCTAGCAATGCAAGGCGGCAAGAATTCTAACATGACTAATGCTCAGTTAGTATCCGGAACGAAGAGCTACTTAAAAGAAATGGACTTGTTGGCGAAAGTAACAGGTGAAACTCGTAAGCAGCAAGAAGATGCACAAGCAAAACTAGCACAAGATGCTCAATATCAAGCAGCAATGGCAGGCATGAGCGAAGACGTTGCAGCAAGTTTTAGAAACACTGTAACAGGATTGCCAGGACCATTGCGTGATGTTGCTAAAGATATTATGGCAACTGGAACTGCAACAACAGAAGAAAGTCAAAAGTTTATGGCAACAATGCCCGAGTCGGCTGCTATGATGAGAGACTTTGCAGCCAAGACACAGCGTGGCGAGGAAATTAGTCTAGCAGAACGTAATAAACTTAACGAAACTTTACGCAAAGAAGGTAAAGCAGCAGGCGAGCAATATAAGGACGTTGGCCGATATTCAAAAGAGTTTGCAACTCAAACTAATCAGTATACTGCTGCTGCTAACATCGGCAAAGATGCATTACTTAGTGGTTCCAAAGCACAAGATGCAGCTACAAAGAAAAAAGAAAACGAAGCTGCCCAAATGGAAAAAGCTAAACAAGCATTGGCAGAAATGAGCAACGGATTCCAGATGGCATTGGTAAACAGCGGAGTACTGAGCACCTTGATGGCTGCATTTAAATTAGTAGGTGGACTAGTTATGGATTATGTCGTGCCTACATTTAATGTGCTAGCAGGCGTTGTAACATTAGTAGGAAGCTATCTAGTAGATAATCTTAAACCAGTATTCGAAGCTATAGGAACGTTCTTAAAAGACACAGTCTATCCTGCATTCCTTCAAGTTGCTGCAATTATTATGACAGACGTTGTTCCTGTCTTAAAGACAATAGGGGGCGTAATAGTCGATACTGTTTGGCCCGCACTTCAGTCAATAGGCGGTGTTATTAACGATTATATACTTCCGGTTTTTAAGTCAGTTGCAACATTTATGCTAGATAATTTAACTCCAATATTGCTAGGTCTAGGCACGGCGCTAGTTGGGTATAGCGGATATTTGTTGATCACTAATATCGCACAGATCGCTTCAGCAGCCGCAACTACCGCTCTTACAGCGGTTACTTGGTTAGCAACAACTGCAATGAGTGCGTTTTCTTTACCAGTATTGGCTGCGGTAGCAGGAGTAGTGTTATTGGTAGCGGGATTTAAAGCGTTATATGACAAAGGTTGGTCGTTTGGATCAGTTATCGAAGCGTTACAAGATAACTTCACTCGTTTCATGCTAATGCTAGAAGATGCTATTAATGGATTGAGATCGTTAATACCTAACGCTATGGGCGGTATTAGCGAGGAAGAAGCCAAGAAACGACAAGCAATCACTGATGCTACTAGAAAAGAATTAGATGATAAAGAAAAAGCTAGAGATGCAGTAAGAGAAGCCACTGCAAAAGAACGTAGTGCTGATGCAAAGAAAGAGGAACGTGCAGAAGCTGCTGCCAAAATTGACAAGAAGATAACTGGAATGAAAGCCGGTCACGCAGGTGATCTAAAAGATGCTAACGATAAAGAAAAAGCAGCCAAAGCAGAGGGTATTAAGAAAGATTATAACGATCCAATTGCCTTACTCAAAGCAGAAGCAGAACAGCAAAAGAGTGGATTTATCAAAGACAAACCGGCAAATGCTACAGCAGGAGCAGATGCTACTAAAAAGTCAATAGAAGCCAAAGCAGACGCTGATAAACAAGCAGCCGAAAAAGCTAAAGCTGAAGAAGAAGCTAAGAAAAAAGAAGCAGAGAGCACAGGAACTGCTGGATCTAAACCAGCTCAGGAAACACCTGAATCATTGCTTGCTAGCTTAAATACTAAACTGGATCAGTTAATTAAGATTAACAAGAGCGCCGCAGATGTCGGTGAGAAACAACTAAGCGTACAGCGCGGTCTAAGTGGCAACATATACGCAGCATAATAAAACGGAATCCGTAGAGTACGGCAAGAAGAGAAGCACACATGAAAAAACAACTTAGTAAGAGAGTAATGTAATGGCTGGATGGCGAAAATACTTTACCCCTGTAGATATTAGCAACCAGTCTGGGAATGTTAGTGCAATCAGCGGAAGACAAGGCCGTCCTGGCCCTGCCCGTGCTAACTATTCTAGCTACTTGCCAGATGTCTACGCCGGAGCACCTAACCGTGTTGACCGATATATGCAGTATGATACAATGGATATGGACAGCGAAGTTAACGCTGCTCTAGATATCCTTGCAGAATTCTGTACACAAAAAGATAAAGAAAACGGTACTCCGTTTAGCACACACTTCCGCGGAAGCCCAACAAGTACTGAAGTTAAGCTATTAAAAGATAGTTTACAGAAGTGGGTCAAACAGCAACAATTTGAAAATCGTATTTTCCGTATTGTTCGTAACGCATTCAAGTATGGAGATTGTTTCTTCTTACGTGATCCAGAAACTAAAAAATTATTATTTGTTGATGCTGCTAAAGTAACAAAGATTATTGTAAATGAAAGCGAAGGCAAAGTTCCTGAGCAATATGTTATTCGTGATATAAACTTTAACTTTAGAAACTTAGTTGCTGTTACTCCTCACGGTACAACAAACACATCTCCTAGCGGAACAAGCTCTTACACTAGCGGTGGAAGCATGGGACGCGGCATGGTCGGAACAGCAGCGCAACCTCCAGGTACTAGATTTCATAATCAAACAAACGAAGTAACTGTTGACTCTAAAGACATCGTTCACGTTAGTTTAAGCGAAGGCTTAGATAATAATTACCCGTTTGGTAACAGTATTCTTGAAAGCGTTTTCAAAGTTTACAAACAAAAAGAATTGTTAGAAGATGCGATTATCATCTATCGTATCCAACGTGCGCCAGAGCGTAGAATTTTTTACGTTGACGTAGGTAACATGCCAGCACACATGGCTATGAGCTTTGTTGAACGTGTTAAAAACGAAATACAACAAAGACGTATTCCTAGCTCAACAGGCGGCGGCAACAACGTAATAGACAGTTCTTACAATCCGTTAAGTGCTTCTGAAGATTACTTCTTCCCACAAACAGCAGAAGGTCGCGGATCTAAAGTTGATACATTGCCTGGTGGTACAAACCTAGGTGAGATCACTGACTTGCGTTATTTTACAAACAAGTTGTTCCGTGCTTTGCGTATTCCAAGCAGCTACTTACCAACAGCGATTGACGAAAGTCCTAACCAAGTTGCAGATGGCAAAGTAGGTACTGCATACATTCAAGAATTACGTTTTAACGAATATTGCAAGCGTTTGCAATCGATGATTGTTGAAACATTTGACTTAGAATTTAAGATGTGGTTGCAGTTCCAAGGTATCAACATTGACAACAGTTTATTTGAACTAAAGTTCAATGCACCTCAAAACTTTGCAGCTTACAGACAAGCAGAATTAGATACAACTCGTGTAAACATATTTGCAAGTTTGCAAGAGATTCCGCATTTAAGCAAGCGTTTTGCTATGAAACGATTCCTAGGATTGACCCAGGAAGAGATTACAGAAAACGAAAAGTTGTGGAAAGAAGAGAACGGTGGAAACTTAAAACCACCTACAGATTCAGCAGCAGCAATGCGTTCAGCAGGTATTACACCAGGCGGCATTTCAGCTGATTTAGGCGCACAAGAGGTCGAAGCTCCTGAAGATATGGCAGCAGCAGCCGAAGCCGGTGCTGAAGCACCTGCAGGTGAAGCTGGAGCAGTACCACCTGCTCCTCCGGTTCAGTGATAAATACATTATGCTCCTACGTGAATTCATTTATTTTAACGACTCTAACAACGATTTTGCCGTTGATCGCCGCTACGACAACGCTAAAGACTCGTCGGTTTTAAAGAAAGGCGACACTAGAAAAGTTCGTTTAACACTGCGTCAGATTAATCAATTACGATTACAGTCTGAAGCACACGAAGCAGAGCATAATTCTGAACTGGAATTTATACAACAAATGTATGCAAAGCCAGCAGAACCAGCCCCAGCCGCTTAATCCCGCATTTATTTTAGGAAATGGATGCAGCAGACTTGCTGTTGATCCTAAATTCCTTTTGACCGTAGGCACTGTTTACGGATGCAATGCCCAATACAGAGAATACGATCCTCACTATCTTATTGCGGTAGATGTGAAAATGGTCAACGAAATCATTGCTAGCGGATATCATAAAACACATTCAGTATGGACTAATCCTAATAAAGGCATTAGCGCTAAAGACAATATTAACTTCTTTAATCCCCATAAAGGGTGGAGCAGTGGCCCTACGGCATTATGGTTTGCAGCTAGTCAAGGTCATAAAGAGATATATATTATGGGATTTGATTATCAAGGAACTAGTGGCTTGTTTAACAACGTCTATGCTGATACTTTTAACTATAAGAAAAGTAGCGACTCTGCAACGTTCTTTGGTAATTGGTTAAGCCAGACAGAAAGAGTTATTAAAGATTTTCCAACTACAAAATTTTATAGAGTAGTAGGAGATAACGCATATATTCCGGATAAATTAATATCAGGGATGAATAATCTAACACATATAAGTTATACAGATTTTTTTAAAAAATATCCGAGTACTATATATTCTGATCAAATCAATCAAAAAACTACCATTTAACACCGGTTTGTGATCGAAGTGTTAAATAACTTACAGCCTTGACAATTAAGGAGAAATAACATGGCAGATAAAAATTTACTAAGCCAGATGCTAGAAAGTCTGGTAAATGACGAGCAAGCGAAAGCTGAAGAACTATTCCACGAATATGTAGTGGCTAAGTCTCGTGAAATCTACGAAACTCTAATCGAATCCGAAATGGACGACGAAGAAGAGGAAGAAGTTGAAGAAGCAACTGACGACGAAGAAGCAGAAGAAGAGAAAGTTGAAGAAGCATTCGGTGAAGAAGGCGACGAGTTCGGTGGCGATGCTACTGATGACCTAGAAGGTGAAGTTGACGCTGGTGCAGAAGACGAGTTCGGCGCTGAAGAAGAGTCCGAAGAAGAAATTATGCAAGATCTAGGTGACATCATCGACGAATTGCAAGCTAAGTTTGATGCACTAACAGGTGCTGAAGAAGAGCAAGGCGAGTTTGGTGACGAAGGCGAAGACGAGTTCGGCGCTGAAGATGAGCCAGAAGAAGAAGGTTTCGACCTAGCAACTGTACGTGAATATGTTGAGAAAGTTCCAGCTGGTCACGGTGCAGAACGCAAAGGTGGCGCTGAAGGCCAACTAAGCGGTACAGGCGCACAAGGTAACAAGCCTACAATGAATACTAAGTCTATCGTTGCTGGTAAGAACGATATGGGCGGCACAACTGCTAACATCTTGAGCGGCCGTAATGGTTCCGACGCAAGTGTTGCCGGTGCAGCAGGCGGTCCTCTAAAAGGTAGCGGCTTACTAAAAGGTAAGACACAAGAAGAAAACTTTGGTAACGTAAACGTTCCAGGCGGCAACGCTGGTAAGACAGGTTTCAAGAAGAAAGAACCTGGCCACGGTGCTGAGAAGAAAGGTGCTGCTGAAGGTTCAACAGAAGCACAAAGCCTTTTCCGTGGTCGTAGATAATTAGGACACAACGGTGAAAAAAACTAACCTTAGTGAACATTTGAGTTACGACCAGGCTAAGATTGTCTTGGAGAGTGAGGAAGATGGTAGAGGCGGTAAGTCTCTACACTTAAACGGCATTTGCATTCAGGGTGATATCCGTAATGCAAACCAGCGTGTTTATTCTTCGCAGGAAATTGGCAGGGCTGTCAAAACGCTCAACGAACAAATCGCTGGCGGATACTCCGTTCTCGGTGAGGTTGATCACCCGCAGGATTTACGCATCAACTTAGATCGTGTTTCACACATGATCACAAAGATGTGGATGGACGGTCCTAACGGCTACGGAAAACTAAAACTAATACCTACTCCAATGGGTCAGCTAGTGCAGACTATGTTGGAGTCGGGTGTTAAGTTGGGTGTATCAAGCAGAGGCTCAGGCGAAGTAGATGGCAGTGGTAATGTTCAAGGATTTGAAATTATTACAGTCGATGTAGTAGCACAACCTTCCGCCCCGGGAGCTTACCCAACACCAGTTTATGAACACCTTATGAATAATAACGGTGGCTATCAGGCATTTAGAGTGGCACAAGAAGTTAAAGGCGACCCAAAGGCTCAGAAATATATAGCAGAGAGCTTGATGAAAATCATCAAGGGTCTCAAATAATAAGGAGAATCACATGCTAGATTTCGTTAAACAATTGTTTGAAAACAATGTGATTTCCGAGGAAATCAAATCGGAGATTGAAACTGCTTGGGACAAGCAAATTCAAGAATCTCGTGACAAAGTCACAGCGACTCTACGTGAAGAGTTTGCTCAAAAATACGAACACGATAAGTCAGCAATGGTAGAGGCTGTAGAGTCTATGCTAGCTGATAAGCTACAAGCAGAACTAAGCGAACTTGCAGAAGATCGCCAGGGACTAATTGAAGCTCGTGCAAAGTATGCTAAGAAAATGAAAGCTGATGCTTCTACTATGGAATCATTTGTTTTTGCTAACTTACGCAAAGAGCTATCAGAACTACACGAAGATCGTAAGCAAGTAGCAGAAAATGTTGCTAAATTAGAATCTTTTATTGTGGACGCACTAGCGACAGAAATCGCAGAGTTCCACGCTGACAAGAAGGACCTAGCTGAAACTAAAGTTAAATTAGTTCGCGAAAGCAAGGCTAAGTTCGAAGCTGTTAAGAAAGAATTCATTAGTAAGTCAGCAAAGGTTATTGAAGAAACAGTATCGAAAGGTCTACGTTCTGAAATGACTCAACTAAAAGAAGACATTGAATCTGCTCGTAGAAATGATTTTGGTCGTAGAATTTTTGAAAGCTTCCAAAGCGAATTTGCAGCTAGCTATCTAAATGAGAAATCAGAGACAGCTAAACTTTTAAAGACTGTTGAACAAAAGCAACAAGAATTAGAAGAAGCAGCAAAAATTGTTGCAGACGCACAAAAACTAGTAGAAAGCACTCAAGCACAATTACGTGTTGCACGTGATATGAACCAACGCAAAGAAGTTATGAGCGAATTGTTAGGTCCATTGACAGGCGACAAGCGTACAGTGATGGGCGAACTACTAGAATCAGTACAAACTGAAAAACTACGTGGTGCATTCGATAAGTACCTACCAGCAGTAATGAATGGTGGTGCTCCAGCGAAGAAAACACTAGTAGAATCGACAGAAATTACAGGCAATAAACAGGCACACCAAGTCGGCGGAAACGAAGAAAAAACCGCTGAAATATTTGACATCCGCAGGCTTGCGGGACTAAAAGTTTAAGGAGAACTACAATGTCACAACTACTCGAGTCACGCTGGTCGGAAACCAAAGACGCTTTATTAGAAGGTCTTCAAGGTAACAAGCGTACAGTAATGGCAACAACTCTTGAAAATACCCGTAAGTATTTGTCTGAGTCTGCTACTGCTGGCGCAACATCCGCCGGCAACGTTGCAACACTTAACCGTGTTATTCTACCCGTCATCAGACGTGTAATGCCAACCGTTATTGCTAACGAGTTGGTAGGTGTCCAGCCTATGACTGGCCCAGTTGGTCAGATCCATACCTTACGTGTTCGCTATTCTGATAGCTTTGATAGCACTTCAGGTACTGACGTAACAGCTGGTGAAGAAGCACTAAGCCCATTCAAGATCGCTGAAGGCTACTCTGGTGCAGCAAACGACAAGGCAGCTTCTACAGCAGCTCTTGAAGGTGTTGCAGGTAAGAGAATGTCTATCCAGATCTTGAAGCAAACAGTTGAAGCTAAGACACGTAAGTTGTCAGCTCGCTGGACATTTGAAGCTGCTCAAGATGCACAAGCCCAACAAGGTATTGACATCGAAGCAGAAATCATGGCCGCTTTAGCACAAGAAATTACTGCTGAAATCGACCAAGAAGTTATCAATAGCTTGAAGACTCTTTCTGGTACAGTATTAACATACGACCAGGCAGCAGTTTCTGGTACAGCTACATTCGTTGGTGACGAGCACGCTGCTTTGGCAGTTATGATCAATCGCGCAAGCAACTTGATCGCTCAACGTACACGTCGTGGCGCTGGTAACTGGGCTGTTGTATCTCCAACAGTTCTAACATTGCTACAAAGTGCTACAACTTCTGCTTTTGCTCGCACTACAGAAGGTACATTCGAAGCTCCAACAAACACTAAGTTCGTTGGTACATTGAACAGTGCTATGAAAGTTTATGTTAACGGTTATGCTACCGATGACAACGTTCTAATCGGCTACAAAGGTTCTAGCGAATCTGACGCAGCAGCATTCTATTGCCCATACATTCCATTGATGAGCAGTGGTGTTGTATTAGATCCAGCAACATTCGAACCAGTCGTATCATTCATGACACGTTATGGTTATGTTGAGTTGACAAACACTGCATCATCTCTAGGTAATGCAGCTGACTACTTGGCAACTGTTGGTGTAACATCCGCTAACCTACGTTTCGCTTAATTGTAAAACGTATTACGCAAGTTCAAAAAAGCCCTTCGGGGCTTTTTTGTTGACTTAAATATCGAGTGAAGATTGAGTCAGAAAAAGATTTTAAAGAACTACGTAACCACATTAATGAGTTACGTAAAAAGTTTCCTATGTTCAAACACGATGTTAATCAAGTAGAACATATCATAGAAAACCATATTCAGAACTACAGCATCGTGCTAGTGCAATATAGGCAAACACATAGCAAGGCCTGCCTTGAGAAGGCACAAGCGGAAATAGACGCTATTAATCGCGTCCTAGATACTGTTGCTAAAATGGAACTGATGGCATTACTAGCCCGTTGATAAATATAATGTCTAAAAGGAAAAACATATGGGTCGTCCATTAAATAAGCGTTTGTTTGGAACTCCAAAGTCTACAACAAACACAATTAAAGTGCAATTTTTCAACGGTACAGCTAGTGTGCCAGGCTACATTGTAAAACAAAAAGGAGCCAAGTGGTTCCAATGTAAAGATGCAGATGGCAATGTTGCTGTTTGTAAAGTTGTTGATAAAGCTAGTGCTGATTTAGCATTACACGAAATGACGATTACTGTTAAGTACGATAATCTAGATGTTGACCAAGTTACAAAAATTGCTGGACGTAATGTTACAGTTAAAGGGCATCAACAACACTGGACATTTGACCCTAGCACTACAGACGGCTATGTACAAATGGAAGAAGCCGGCGACGATACAAGTTTAACTAACGGTGTTGACCTAGAAGGTGACGACATTGCTTACACTCTACCGGCAGGTATGAGTTTATATGAACCACTAGAAGGTTCGGGCGGTAGTAACGCAACTGTTCCGGGATTGACGTATAAACTAACAGGCGCCTCAAGTACTCTGAACGCTTCAGCAGCAGCAAGAGGTACACCATATGCACCAGGCAGTAACGTAGCAAGCGTAACAAACAGCGCAGCTGGTTTATACAGAGAAAAATATGTTGGCAACCTATGGAGTACATATGGTGCATTTAGCGAATTTGATATCGCATGGTTTAACGACAAAACTCGTGGTCCGTTCAAAGGCGCAGCCGCAACAACTTACGCAGGTTTTGCTAACAGAACTGACTTAGGTGCAGAAAACAACTACACACTAATGTGGAGAGGTTATGTACAAGCTCCTGCGACAGGAACGTTTAGTATTTGGACAGACGGTACAGACGATGATGCCGCAGTATGGATTGGTACAGATGCACTAACTCCAACATATGCAAATATGAATGCTAGCGCAACTGGTAACAGAGTTTGGAGTACAAACAGTGTTACACTAACAGCAGGCCAGTGGTATCCAATTAGAATGGTATTTACTGAGTTTGGCGGATCTGAAAACTGCCAATGGTTCTTGCAAGATGTAACTCACACAACATTATATGCAGGTCCGGAATTAACATTTGCATATAACACAGCAACAAAAGGTTATTAATTAACGTTAATTAACCAAAAAGCCCACCTTGCGTGGGCTTTCTTTTACTTAGATAAATAAAGTATCTAGAATTTATTATGGGGTACCCGCCCCGTAGACCTAGAACGTCAAACATTAAGGAGAAAACAATGGGACGTCCAGTAAAACGCGATGTAAACGGTGTATTAGTTTTTGGTGATTATACAAACAGTGCAGCCGGTATTAAATGCGAAGCCTACATCGGTGGTAGCAATCAAACTGATGTGTTTATTGTAAAACAAAAAGGTACAAAAACTTATTTGGTACAAGACAAATCAGCAAGCACACAAGTAAAAGCAAAATTAGTTAGCGGTGAACCAGCAGCAGTTGGCGAGATGCGTCTAACAGGTTACACAGCAGGTGGCCCAGATGCTTCTGCTACAGTTATTGCTAAGTTAATGAAGCGTACAGCTATCGACTTTACAGGTAAGAGATATACTTGGTTCTTAGATAACGATTCATCAGGTGATCAAATCATTCTAAAAGCACTATAATCTAGGATTTCAGCATGGGACAAGTAATACAAGTTAACGGCGACTACAACATTAAAGCCAAAGAAGGGGCTAACATTAAGTTAGATACTGGACCTGGTGTTGGTAACGTTATTGTAACAGGTAACCTTTTAGTTCAAGGTGATACATTAACTATCTCTGCTGAAAACTTAAATGTTAAAGATAACGTCATTACTGTTAATGACGGTGAAACTGGGGACGGAGTAACATTAAGATACGCTGGTCTTCAAGTTGACCGAGGAACAGCAGTTGATGTTTCTTTCTTATACGACGATGCATTGGGAACTTGGTTCCTTGCATCTGGTTCAGCAGACACTGGTTCGTTTAATTACGCTAACAGCAAATTAAAAGTTACACAGATTGTAACAGACGATGCTACTGATGATGGTGACCTTACTCTTATAGGATCAGGCACCGGCGTTATTAAAGTGTTTGGCACAACAACCTACGAAGATCAAGTCACACACGACGACGATATTCCAAACAAGAAATACGTTGACGACTCTATTCAAAACAAACCGACATTCCAGGTCTTGTCAAATGATTCAAGATTGATAGTTACTGATAAAGACACAGCTGGAAGTTTAGATTATCTCACTGCAACAACTGGCTTTAGTTCGTTTGGCGATAGTGCAGTAAGCGTAATTGTTGATGGTGTATTAGCTACTCAATTTTATAAAAACAGAGCAGAGATTTTTGATTTAGAAATCAACGGTAGTGAAATTACTACAAAGAACTATATTACTAACGGTAATATTAGTTTAAGAACACAAGGTACTGGAAAAATTACGACCAATTACGCTTTGCAGTTAGATAACATTAGTGTTACACCTGCATATGTTGCTAATTCGTCAATAGTTTACAGTGCTCCTCCGGGAACAGGTGCATCTGGTGTGTACTTTGTTAACCCAACACGATCAGGTGAATTGATCAATAAAAACAAAGCATTAGTTTTTAGTATGCTATTTTAAGAGATAAAAAATGATTACAAGCACATTAGTTACATCGACATCAACAACTGTTCCTGTTAAAGTGTTTACTAGCACAAGCACAGGAGCTCCAGCTGGCGGTGCTGTAGTAGGACAAACAAATGCAATTACTACAATGATATTATGTAATACTGCTACTCCTAGTGCATCAGACGAAACAACTAATGCAGTATCAGTTAATGTACATTTAGTTAAATCAGGATCAAGCTACGGTGCTAATAATTTAGTAGTGAGCAACTTAACAATTCCTGCAGGTGAAACTGTATTTTTTAGCGAAGAAAGAATTGTACTTGATGCAAGTGACGAAATTTGGATCGGTACTAGCGTAGGAAGTATTTTAGCGGTTACGGTGAGCACATTGTCAGTATGAAATTCCTAAAATCTAAAAACATTTCAAAATTTAGTATCAACGATCGCACATTGATTGCGTATCCTGATTCTAACGGCCCGGGCGGACGAGTAGTAATGAACTCACACGGTGGGTTGATGCTACCTAAAGGGTCAACTAGCCAGAGACCCCAATTGACCGGTGTAAGACAGCCTACAGACGCTAACGGAACTATTCGTTACAATACATCTACTAGCAGCATAGAAGCATATGTTGGTGGTAACTGGGAAGTTGTTAGAGCTCCGGGCTCTGCAACTATCACTAAGCAAACATTAGGCCCAGGTGATGCATTTAACACAGACTTTGGACCGTTAACAATAACACCATCTAGTGCTGATAATATTATTGTACTAGTTGAAAACGTTATGCAAATTTCTGTAACTAACTTTAACCTAATCAGCGGTAACACTGCTATTAGATTTACAAGCCCAGTTCCGTTAGGAAAATATGTAACCGTATACTTCGGGTTTGCAAACTAATATTGTTAGGAGCGACTAATGCCAGATCCATATGTAGTTGCCCTTGGTAGAATAAGCGGCGATTCATTAGTCGCTAACTTAGAACGTCAAGGTGTTGATCTAACCTTTAGAAATAGATCCACTGATCTTGACTTATTATATCTAGACGTTGTTAATAACCGAATTGGTATTAACACTGACGCACCAGTCTATGACTTAGACGTTCGGACCAACACAAACTTTGATATATTAGATGTTACTAATCAAGCAACGATTGGCAACATCAAGATAACTGCACCCAACACATTCTCGACATCAGTTGGTCCTATTCACTTTTACCATAACGGCACAGACCTATGGCATGATAGGTTAATTACTAGCGCCTTAGAGTTTAACGACAATAGAATTAGTAGCTTTTCTAATCAAAATATTGTACTTGACCCTAACGGAACTGGAAATGTTCGACTATACGCAAATACATTCGTAACAGGCGATGTAACCGTTAGTGGAAATATCCGAATGGACGGTGACCTTGCTGTGCTAGGTACTGTTACTATCGGTGATACTAGATTTGATACTGCTTCGTTTACTCCGGATTTCTCACAATCTATTGTGCCTGGTAACGACCTTGCTTACGATTTAGGTACTAACGATAAGCGTTGGGGCTTTGCTCATATTTCTGATTGGACACAAATTGAAAATATTACAGCATTGTCGGCAGTAGTCAGTAGCCAATTATTAATAAACGGTGTTAATGCTAAAATATCAGGAATACAAAGTAACGAAAATGTTGTGATAACTCCTGACACTGGAATTACCTACGTAGAACAAACTAAATGGCAAGACGATACTATTACTAATCTGTTAGATTCTCCGCTTACTATTAACACTACAGGAACAGGATATGTTCGCTTTATGGGAAACACCGCAGTTGTTATTCCAGCAGGTGATGATTCCCAACGCAGCCCAACCCCGGAAGTAGGCGAAACTAGATGGAGTACCGAACGAGGATACATGGAATCGTTTGACGGCAACGAATGGTTTGTTTCAACTGGTGGTGGAGCAATTATTACTGTGCCAGTCATGCAAGATTTTGTTAATATTTGGAGCCTTATACTCGGCTAAAAATCCAATCTGACTAAATACTATTACTGTAAAAGTTGACCAAATTTTTACGATATTAAACTGTGGTAAACCCGCAATGCAAGGTGGTTAACCGTGAAACACGGGGTATTTAGGAGAGCGCATGGCTATTGGTCGTATTTCTGGGCCGCTCTTGAAGGCCAATCTCATTAGAGATGGTGTGGACCTAGCCTTCGAGACGGACCTATTGTATCTGGATGTTAACAATTCGCGCATCGGTGTTAACACGGCTTCTCCTAGTACCGCATTAGAAGTAGTTGGAACTACTCGAACAACAAATCTTGTAGTAGATACTGAACTCGACGTTGGTAGTTTCCAGATCACTGGAAACACTATTACTAGCAGTGCTTCAAGCATTAACTTTGTAGCATCAGCCGGCGAAGCTACTATATACCATTCAAAATTACAAGTTGACGACTTACAACTAGCCGGCAATGTAATTTCGACAACCGTATCAAACTCCCCAATTGAAATTTTACCTAACGGTTCAGGCACAGTTAACATTGTTGCTAATACTAATATTACAGGTAACTTAGATGTAACTGGTAGCATAAACGCAACAGGCAACGTTACAATTGGCGGCAACATTCAAATTGGTGATGCACTTACTGACAACATTGTTATTAACGCTGCAATTAAAAGTGACTTAGTACCCGAAACCGACAATGCGTACGATCTAGGTAGTCCTTCGTTTAGATGGAGAACAATCTATGTACGAGACTTTTATGCAGATGCAATTAATGTCCCAGCATTAAACATTGGCAATGTTACATTTGCTAATAATGCAATTTCAACTACAGCAGGCCAAGACTTATACATTGACGGTAACGGCTCCGGTGGTGTTGTCCTTGGAAACTTTAGAATCACTGACAATGTTATTACTAACATTGTACCTAACGCAGTTAGTCAATTTGAACAATTAGGCACTGGTTATTTTAAAATCAGCGGAACAAACGGCTTTGTTCCTCCTCGTGGTACAGACGTTGATCGTCCAACTTCATATGCAGTAGTTGGAATGACACGATATAACACAGTATCAAAAGCATTAGAACTATGGGACGGTACTATTTGGACAAGCCCTGCTGGTATTAGCGGTGCGGTATCAGAAGGTGGCGCTGTTGAGATTTCTATTGAACAAGTATTAATGTTAGGATAATATGGCAACCATTTTTAAAAATAAAATTTCGCCCGGAGTAGGTACAACACCTCTGACAGTAGTTGCTACTGACAGTACTTTTAGGGCAACAGTTATCGGGTTTAGTCTTGCAAACTTAACAACTGAAACGCTAAGAATTAATATTACTGTGGTTGATAACAGTAATCCGTTATTGCCAGTTGAAGCACATTACTTGAAAAACGTAGTGCTTCCGGCAAATCAAAGTTTACGTGCAGTTAACGGTGGCGAGAAATTAATGATTGCTCCTGATAACGAATTACGAGTTAGCTCAGATGTCGACGCTTCAGTAGACGTTATTGTTAGCTACGTTGAAATATCTTAATAGATAGGAGAAGAGTATGGCAGGCGGAACCAGTTATTATATAGGCGACATAGATACCTCAAATATCTACGGTCCTGGTAATTTTAGATACTACTACGCACTTCGTCGAACAGACGATGGTGATCTTTATGTAACAAAAGTAGACCAGTTAATAGGAACCGACGAGATCATTATTAATGTCGTTGGCGATCCTGCTGATAACTTTGAAGACTTTGAAGTAGGAGTTGATTATCATGACGGGCGTAGTGAAGTTGACCACACAAGACCATACGAAAATCTTTATGCTGATCAATATCGTTGGGACAGTAGGAACATCTACTATTATTTGAACGCCGAAGGCGAGCTTATTGCAAGAGTTAATCAAGCGTACACATACCCAAGTGGCGTTTAATAAAATTAAAGGAATATAAAAAATGGCAGAATTTAAACTTGGTAGATTGCGTTTTGTATGGAAAAACGTATGGGCCAATTCTACAGTATATGTAAAAGATGACGTTATCCGTTACGGTGGTAAATCTTATGTTTGTACATTAGGACACACTGCAAACTCTGATGCTACTGGAGGGTTTGAAATCGACCTAGCGGCATCAAAGTGGCAGTTAATGAATGATGGCCAGAGCTGGGGATCAGCTTGGGCGACCGGAACTTTCTATAAAGTTAACGAAATTGTTAACTACGGTGGACGTAGCTATATTGCAAACGAAAGTCATACATCGGCTGCAACAGCCGCTGACGGTCTTGAACTAGATCAATCTAAATGGGATTTATTCAACGACGGTATTTCGTTCAAAGGTACATGGGCTAACGCAACTCGTTATAAACTAAATGACATGGTTAGCTATGGTGGTCAGGTTTACATTTGTAACACACCTCACACTAGCACATCAACATTTGACATTGTTAAGTTTACAATGTTTGCAACTGGCTTGCAATTTGAAGGTGCTTACAATAACTCTACTTCTTACCAACCAGGTGACGTAGTATCTTATGGTGCTAACACTTACGTAGCAACAGTAACTACACTTGGGCATCTTCCTACTGACACAAATTTTTGGTCAGTAATCACACAAGGTGTTGTTTACAAAGGCACTTATAACGGCGCAACCTTATATAAGAAAGGTGACATTGTAACCTACGGTGCAAGTGCATTCGTAGCAAAGAATGATACAACAGGTAACTTACCATCTGATACCAACAACTGGGACACTATGGTTAGTGGTATCCAAACACTCGGTGCCTATAGCGGGTCAACTGCATATGTAAAAGGTGACGTTGTTAGTTACGGTGGATACAGCTATATTGCTAAAGTTAACACAACAGGTAACTTACCGACATCAACCGGACAGTGGGATATCCTTGCTAAAGGCTACACATTTATCGGCGAATATAGCGGAGCAACTGCATACAAGCCAGGTGAATTGGTTACATACGGCGGCAGTGTATATGCTGCTAAAACAGACACCACAGGCAATGCTCCTTCGGTTGCATTAAACTGGGACTTGTTTACCAAAGGTTTCTCGTTCGCAGGCACTTATAGCGGAGTTACAACTTACAAAGTTGGTGAAGTAGTCAAGTACGGTGCAAAGTTATTCATTACTATTGCTGAAAGTTCTGGAAACCCTCCTACTAATACAAGTTTCTTTACATTATATGTAGACGGTGTTAGACTTGCTGGAACATACGGCGATGCTATTACATATCTTGCAGGCGATATTGTCCGTTACGGCGCTCGTAGCTATGTATGTATCTTAGGCCATACTTCAAGTAATAGCTTGGGTCTTGAGCCACCTAACCCAACTTACTGGAATTTATTAGCTGCTGGTATGTATTGGAAAGGTACATATGCATCTGGTACAGAGTATGAATTAGATGACACTGTAGAATATTTAGGCAGCACTTGGATTAGCATTAGTGCTAACAACTTTGGTAATGCACCAAATACTAGTCCTCTAAAGTGGAACCTAGTAGCACAGACAGGTGACTTGAGTCCTGTATTAACAACAGCCGGCGACTTAGTTCGTAAGGGTTCAGCAGGTGCTATTGAAAGAATTCCAGTAGGTACTACAGGACAAGTTCTAGTAGTTAACGGGTCTGGTCTGCCTGCTTGGGAAAATAACAACGTTACTGGAAAGGTTTACTTTGTTACTCCTGAAGGCAATAACAGCAACGACGGAAAGAGTATTAACAGAGCATTTGCTACTATCAAGTATGCGTGTGATCACGTAACTGGTCCTGCAACAATTTATGTTAAGTCAGGCACATATACAGAAATTCTTCCAATTACTGTACCAGATGGCGTAGCATTGGTAGGCGATAGCTTACGTACAACTATTGTTCAACCTCAAGCAGGCGACGAAACCAAGACAATGTTCTTGTTAAGTGATGGTACCTTATTGCAGAAATTTGCAATGAAAGGCCTAAACGGATTTGTAATGGGAACACCGGGCGATATTGATACCTCCACTCCAGGCGGTATCTATATCGCAATGAACCCTGCAAGTCCAATTTTAGTTAAGTCTCCGTATGTATTAGAATGTTCTTCATTCTCAACAGGAGGTATTGGAGCAGTAGTTGACGGCGGTATACACGCTAGCGGATTTAAATCTATTGTTTTCCACTCATACACTTGTAGCAACGAAACTGGCGTTGGCGTTTGGTGTAAGAACGGTGGTAAAGCTGAAGTTGTTTCTTGCTTCACATACTTCTGTCATTATGGATATGCTGCATCAAGTGGCGGTCAGATTCGTTCATTGAACGGCAACAGCTCATATGGTACATATGGTGCAATTGCTGGCGGTTACGACAGTTCTGAAACTGCTATTACAGGTTCATTATACGGAACAATGATTACTTACAATTCAGCAACCGGTGCATTTAACACCGGAGAAGAATTGACAAGTCCAACTGGAAATGCAACTATTTTAAGTTCGCAACCAAGCGCAGGCGTTTTGTATATTAAAATTAATAGCGGAACATTCACAGACGGTCAAACTATTACAGGTAGTGCTACTGCGGTGCAAGCAGTTATCGTTACAGGCGGTGCTACAGGACAAAAAGGTTTCTTGGTAGTCCTATCCGGAGTAACTGCACTTCCAATCGCTGGCGCGAGTTTAAGCCTTGCAAGTGGTGGTGGTACATATGTTATTCAAGCTGTTGAATATACTCCATCGGCAACAGGATATAAACCTGCAGGATTTGCTATTCTAACGCTAACTACTGAAAAGATTACTCCGAGTAACGAAGGTGTAGGGGCAACGATTAGAACAAAATATAGTAAAATTCGATTAACAGGCCACGATTTCTTAGCAATAGGCAGTGGCGGAAAGGCAACATCTTATCCTGTTCAAACACAAGAAACAATCCAAGTAAATGAAATCGTTGAGAATTTACCAGGGCGTGTATTCTATGTGTCAACAGATCAAGACGGTAACTTTAGAGTCGGCGACTTCTTTAAAGTTGATCAAGCAACAGGTCGCGCAACATTGAATGCTAACGCATTTGATTTGAGTGGTTTGACAAGTTTGCGATTAGGTAGTATTGGAGCACAAATTGGTGAACAAATTAATGAATTTTCGTCCGACGGTTCGTTAAGTGGCAATTCGAATCTTGCAGTTCCTACAGAATACGCAGTGAAATCATATGTGGACAACAGTATTAATTCGCTAAGTGCGGCATTTAGTATTGCGTTGTCATAAACATAGATAAATATTATTACATAAAAGGATAACTAAAAATGGCAAAATCATTAGTGTTCGACTATACATTTAGTCCGTCTACAGATACAATTTCTGTAGACGGTAACGTAGCTCTAAAAAGAGTTTTGTTAATTACTAACGTAACACGAAACATAATTCTTTACAACTTCGCCGATGGTGCAAGGGGTATTACAAACTGGGCGTATAGTCCGTCTACTGATTCAACATCGTATACACTAGAGTACGATTGTTCAGCAATGAGTGCAACTGATCAACTCCAGATCTTCATTGAGCAAGACGCTGTAAGATTTGAACCAGCAGAACCGTTAACTGACCCAGTTTCTAAACTACGTGTTTCACAACCAAACACATTGATCGATACAGACTTTGAATATGGTCTACAATCATCAAAGTGGGAAACACTAGAGCGTATGAACGAAGTTCCTGCATTCCACTCACTAGCAGGCGACGTTCCGCTAGGTAACGTTCTTGATGTTACAGTTAACGGAACGAACTTAATCACTGTTACTACATCTAGCCCGCACGGTATTAGCACTGGAACTCCGATCGACGTTCGCGGTGTAGATAGTACAACAGCTGAAGGTACATTCGTTGTTAAGCGTACAACAGATTACATCTTTACATACGAAGCAAGATCTGTACAAAACGGTACAGCTAGTCTTCCAGTTTCGATTATTACATCATATACAACTATTACTACTGGCCGTTTTTATGTCGGTTCTAACGTTCAGTTAGACAATTCAGCAAGTAACACAAGTGGAACACTAACAACTGACGGTACTAACACTCTAACTGCTCGTACAACATTCGAACACGGTTTCAAGGTTGGCGCAACATTTGCAGTTGTTAACAGTTTGAGTAAGAATACAATCACATTTGATCCTCGTAACGTTGTTAACGGCGGTCAAGTTGAAGATCGCAGTTCAGTCAGTTTAGCTACTGGTAACTTTAACATTTTTGAACCATTCCATGATGGTACTGTCCGCCGTTCAGTTCCTTCGGCTAACATCAACACTACTAGCAGCCAGATTACAATTTCTAATCACGGTTTGATTACTGGTGATGCTGTTGCATATGTCGGGGTTAGTTCCGGTGGTGTTAACCCTAGTATTGATGCAATCGTTGGTAACGACTTTCCGTTAATTGCTGGTGCTCCTCCGATCTGGGGTACTACAGGTTCTGGCATTATGTTTGCCGTAGTTATTGATAAAGATACAATTCGTTTAGCATCAAACCCTAAAGATGCATACAACGGTGCAAACTTAGTTGTTTTCAACGGACGCGGATCCGGTACTTTTGAATTTGCACTATTCAAACGTGGTGATCGCTTTGAAGATAAAGTTGCAACATTTGCTACTACAACAAGTTCTGCGGTTGTTATTGTAACTCTAAACGGGTTAAACACTGCAAACAGCCTTGGATTAGTTCCTGGACAGCAAGTTACCCTAGCAGGTATGGGTGTTGCAGCACTTAACGGAGTTTACTCAATTCGTTCTACTAACTGGACAGCAACTGGTAATACTTTCGAAATGGAAGGTCCTACAGATGCATCTGGTAACCTAGTTAACCAAACTGCTACACAAACTTATACTATGGTCGACAGTGGCGGTAACGGAACAACAAGTTTTAATCGTTACGACTTTATCACAACAGTTGGCGGCCGCATAGTTCAACACAATAACCCGATTATTAACCACACTCGTGTTTCGATTCACGATTGGAAAGCAACAACTGCTAAGTACTGGTTCAGACAGTCAGTTAGTGCTATTACAGCAGATCGTATTTTCGTTAAAAACCACGGTCTAACAACTGGTGAACCATTGCTATTTGTTGGTGGTGGTAACACATGGTCTGGTGGTGTAACAGCTCCAGTAGACGGTACAGTATACTTTGCAAACGTTATCACCCGTGACTCGTTTGATGTGTACACAACAGAAAACTTAACAGCAGGTTCAACACCTTACTCAACAGCAGTTGGTGCTACTAAGGTTAACTTTAACACAGCAAACACAGCAGTTGGTGGTATATACCAATTCCACCCAGGATTTACAATTAATAACTTTACCACATCCGCAGCAACCGGTGGTGCTGGTACTGGTAGAGATCGTGTTATTGCACAGTTTAACATCCTTCCGTCATACATCCAGGAAAACACTCCAATTGTATTGAAAGCAGGTTCTGGTTCTACTGTAGCAACTGGTGTTGTTAATACACCTGATACTTACACATCATACCAAAAGTACTATATTGAAAGTATCAACAGTGCTAACACAGCAGGCGCAGTAAAAGAATTTTCTATTAGCACAGCACCAAACAGCGCTCCTATTAACTTCTCTGGTAACGCTACACAAGGTACTGGTAAGTTCTACGCTTTCCGTATTGAAGAAAACCCATACAGCAACAGTATCTACTTGGTGAACCACGGTGGTACAGCAGTCACCCAAACAGTTGGCGGTACAGGTGTACAAGGTACATATCCTACAGGATACGACTATCCAGGTCCATTGTTTGACTTAGTCCGTGATTCTCTAACTGGTACCGTTTGGCCACGTGTACGTATGACATACACTGCGGCAACTCCAATTACTGGTATGACCAACGGTAACTCATATTACATGGTTCCGATTACTAACAACATCTTCAAGATGCAAGCATACAGCGTTGGTGTATTACCAACAGGTCAGCCAACTGTACAGTTAACAGCTATTGCAGGTGTAACTGCTACACAAAGTTTTGCAAACACTGCGGTTAGTCTCCCACTAAGTAACAGAATTATTTTCCCTAAGCAGACTCAAACGTTTGTTGAGAATGCGTTAGTTCGTTACGAGAACTTAGGTGGTGTTGATATCGGTAGCCCATATGCAGGCGCCCCGGGTTTAATTAACAACAACCAATATATTGTTAAGAACATCACTACTGACGTTCCACTAGCAGTTCCTGGTACATTGTATGCAACATCTACAACTAACACAGCATTGCAGATTACTGCAACTACTAACTTAGCAACCGGCGATTACATCAAAGTAGGCAACGAAGTTATGTTAGTTGGTACTATTTCTGGAGCTTCTAACCCATACACTATTAACGTTACCCGTGCCCAGAACGGATCAACCGCAGCAGCGTATGAAGAAGGTCAGGTAGTTGAAAAACTATACGGAACATTCCAACTGTACACAACAACTCAAGCATTGCCAAGAACAATTACTACTGGTGCAGGTGATACAACAAACGATCGTTGGTCATTTACAAACCATGGTTTAAGAACAGCTGAAACTGTTATGGCTACTGCAACAGCAGGCGGGGCATGGGCAGGATCTTTAAACGTTCTATATTACGTTATTGTTATTGACGCAAACACATTTGCATTGGCTCTAAGTCCAGCACTTGCCTATGCCCAATACCCGATCGACGTAACAACAGCTGGTACTTCTTGGACATTCCGTCAGTTCTATTCAGCTATTCCGTTGGCAGGTTTGACAACTTCTACAGTTCCTCTACATAGCCTAGAAGACACATCTTCTACTGGTACACTAGACGGCGGCTATATAATTACAACATTGCCAACTGCAAACAGCATGACATTTAACAGTACATCAACTGTTGCTCAACGTCAATTTAAGTTTGATCCTCAAGATCAAATGAACTTATTAGACGGCGTTATTTACATTCCTAACCACGGGTTGCAAACAGGTGCTCCTATTACATACAGTAAAGGTGCATTAACATATGCAATTGGTGATAGCGCAACTGGCGTATACGATAGCTATAATAAGTTAACTGATGGCACTGTTTACTATGCAATCGCTAAAGAACTAAACGCAGTTCAATTAGCAACTTCTAAGGCAAATGCGTTAGCAGGTATTGCAATTACTCGTTTAAGTGGTAATGGTAGTGCAGGATCACACACTCTTTCAACTTCACAAGTTGCTGGTGATTCATTAGCAGGCGGCTTAGCAACTGTTGTAGCACGTGACATTGTTGTTAACGGTAGTTCGGGCGCAGCGGTATTAGCCGCGTCAGATCGTATTGTGTTTAACAACCACGGTTTTAACACTGGTGACAGAGTTGTCTATCAAGTATGGGCAGGCGGTACGCAAATTAACGGTCTATTAAACGGTCGTCAATACTTTGTATCTAACGCAGTATTCACTGGAGCTATTTCAGGCGGTGCAGCAAGTGGACAGACTGCTAACCAGTTCTCCTTACATAACACATGGGTAGGCGCTTACACTAACACTGACCGTGCTGATATTTTAGGTGTTGGCACTGGGTCAGTTCACCAGTTTAAAGTTACTAACCCAACTTTAACAGGTACATTGTACAAAGGTGAATGGAACACTTCAGACAACTATTACTACGGTGATGTTGTATTATTCCGTAACGCATATTACATGGCCGTTGCTGGTACAACAGCAGTTCCAAACACTGCTAGACAGCCAATTAGCGATGCTGTTCGTTACGACTTAAACTGGCAAGTTTGTCCAGCATTACCAAGCTACAGCACTAAGTTCTTAACAGGATTTAGAGGCGGAGATACTGTTCGTTTGTCAAACACTATTCCTCGTAGAACAATCTACTTTGACGGATCATCATCAGCTCGTGTTATTGTTGCAGATAACGTTATTAACTTTACAGCCGCTCACGGTCTACGTAACGGCGACGCAGTTAGATACGAAATTGATGCAATCGGTGGCGCATCACAAGCAGCTAGCTCCGACTATGATGCATATGCAGGTACAGGTTTACCGCAAGCAGCAATTGGTGGTCTAGTAGGTAACAGAATTTACTACGTAAACGTTCTTGACGCGACTAACATTTCGTTACACACTAACCCAGCAGAAGCTGAGCGTGGTGGTTCGGGCGATACTGGTAACTTCATATACGCTGTTAACTTAACAGCAGTTGGTACTGGTGCATATCACAGATTTGTGGTTCTAGAACACGCACAGTATACAATGACTGTTCTTGCTGTTAACAACGACAAAGAAATGGTTGTAACAGATCCGTTTCCATCTCGTTCATACACTATTAACCCGCAAGAGACTACAATTGCAGTTAGTGGTTTAGTTACTCAGATTGTAAACATTGCAACTGACGAAATTACAATTACTGGACACGGTTTAAATACAGGTACTAAGGTTTACTACTCAATTGGTCCTGCAAACTCTGGTACAGTTATTGGTGGTTTAACAGACGGTACTACATATTATGTTATTCGTGTAAACGACGATACAATCCGTTTAGCAACATCGTTGCCTAACTCGTTAAAAGCAGTATCAATTGACTTAACATCAACAGGTAGCGGATTCTCGCACTATTTGATTAGATCGGAA
>ERZ650308.86-NODE-86-length-49674-cov-11.252202_pt1 | contig 49674 bp, 42 predicted proteins | sample MGYA00376244_ERZ650308 | MGnify/ENA primary metagenome ERZ650308 (study PRJEB26733, sample SAMN07839295) | wastewater metagenome | biome: small river; feature: stream; material: water | place: USA: North Carolina | collected 2016-04-26 ... | reverse complement strand
ATCTGGCTCTGGGCTCGTCGCGAAGACATCACCGAAGAAATCAACGACACTCACCGCAACGGCGACTACCTGCCTGGCATCACCCTGCCAAAGAACCTTCGCGCATCGAGCAGCGTTGCCGAGGTTCTCGCCGGCGCCGAGCAGGTTTTTCTAGCCGTTCCGGCCCAGACCCTTCGCGCCAACCTCACTGAGTGGGGTTCACTCATTCCTGCAGGCGCAATTTTGGTCAGCCTCATGAAGGGTGTCGAGCGCGACACCGGTTTGCGAATGAGCGAAGTTATTGCAGAAGCAACCGGATTTCCTTCGGCACAAATCGCTGTCGTCTCGGGCCCAAACCTGAGTCAAGAGATTGCCGGTGAGCAGCCAGCGGCATCCGTGGCTTCATCGACTTCACGCGACACCGCAATTGCAGTTGCCGAAGTTTCGAGCAACTCATATTTCACTTGCTTCACTAACAACGATGTGATCGGCACCGAGTTTGGCGGCATTTTGAAGAACCTCATCGCGGTTGCCATCGGAATCGTGAACGGCGTTGGCTATGGCGAAAACACCAAGGCCTCGATCATGACTCGTGGTCTCGCAGAGATTTCTCGTTTCGCAGTTGCCTATGGTGCGCAGCCAAACACAATGATCGGTCTTGCCGGTCTTGGCGACCTCATCGCAACTTCTGAGTCACCGCTTTCGCGAAACCACAAGGCCGGCGAAATGCTCGGTCGCGGTTATTCGCTTCGCGAAGTGCTCAAGCGCATGTCGCAAACAGCTGAAGGCCTTTCATCGGTGAAGCCGATTCTTGCGCTCGCCGAAGCAAAGAGCATCGCGATGCCGATTGTTGAGCAGGTGCACGCAGTGCTCGAGGGTCGAATGGATCCGCGTGACATCGCACCGCACCTAACTCACGAGACCGACGGCCCGGTTCGCGAATAATGTCAAAGCTGCGCGTTGCGCTGCTGTTTGGTGGCCCATCTTCTGAGCACGAAATTTCGTGTGCATCTGCCGCCGGCGTTCTTGGCGCAATCGACCGCTCGAAATATGACATCGTGCCAATCGGCATCACCAAGGCCGGCAAGTGGACTCTCGCTGCCGACGACGCTGCCAAGTGGGCGCTGCGCAAGGGCGACCTGGCCACAGTTGAAGACGAGGGCAACGAGGTTGCTTTCAGCACGGATGGCCGCCACGAGCTCTTTCTGACCGATGCCTCGGGCCGCCGCTCGCTCGGCGTGATCGACGTGGTGTTTCCGGTTTTGCACGGCCCTTATGGCGAAGACGGCCAGGTTCAGCGCGAACTAGAGGCAGTTGGCGTCGCATACGTGGGCAATGGGGTTCTGGCCTCTGAGCGCGGCATGGACAAAGAACTTTCGAAAGATGCATTCTTGGCAGCCGGAATTCCGGCGACCCCGCACGTTGTGCTCACCGAGCAGAAGATCATGAGCGACCCAGAGTCTGCGCTCGAAGCGATTCGCGGTTTGGGTGAGTTGCCGATTTTCGTAAAGCCTGCACGCGCCGGTTCGTCGAAGGGCGTTAGCAAGGTCAAGACCCCAGACGAGTTGGCCGATGCACTCGAAACCGCTTTTGCCGAAGACACCAAGATCGTCATCGAGCGTGGGCTCAAAGTTCGCGAGATTGAGTTTGCGGTTCTCGAATCGCGCGACGGTGGTCGCCCTCGCGTTTCGGTGCCTGGTGAGATCGTGGTGAAGTCACGCGAGTTCTATGACTTCGATGCGAAATATCAGGATGAAGATTCGGTCGACCTGATCATCCCGGCGAAGCTCACCGAAGCCGAACTGGCTGAGATGCAGACCATCGCGCGTCGCGCATTCAAGTCACTCGGGTGCGAGGGGTTGGCTCGAGTCGACTTCTTCTTGACCGCGGATGGTTTCTTTGTGAATGAGATCAACACCATGCCTGGCTTCACGCCGTTGTCGATGTTCCCATCACTGTGGCAGGCCTCTGGCATTGAATATGCCGATCTAATCGACGAACTGATTTACCTGGCGCTCAATAAGAGCTAGCCGTTCTGGTTTGTGAAATTCACGCTAGGCATTCGCCTGCGAACGCAACCGAACTAATTCGAAACGGTCGAGCAGTGTTTGGTTGCTTCGCTGCTCTGAATCGCGGTGCTTAGGTCGCTTAGGGCGGTCACGCCGGCAACTTTTCGAGAATCAACAATCACTTCGGTGGCCGGTTTGCGACCAAAGGTGATGAATCGATAAGACGGCTTCTTGCTGTCATCTACGAGCCAGTCGACCCCGCTCGCCGTCACGCAAGGCAGGGTGCTCACTTCAACTGAAGGCAAGCCGCAGCGCAAAATCACGGATGTTGGGTTGCCCCATGCGCCAGTTGCCTGAGCATCGGTCACCCGCTTGGTCTGGTCGGCCACCATTTCGGGCAAACGAACCGAAACCTCGGCGCAGGCCGGGTTATTCGAGTCCGGTGCCGCCTCGAGGCTGACATTTGCTGTGCAGGCAGAAAGCGAGCCGGCAAGGACGAGCGTGGCCATTGCTGCGAGTGCGGTGCGTGAAATCTTCATCGAGAATAGGCTAACAGTGTGTCAAATCTTGAAACCGTCGCCCAGGTTGGCGAAAACGAAGCACTGAAGCGCACGATTGCCCGACTCAACCTCTCTGACCACGCGTTGGTTGGCCCGGGTGATGACTCGGCGGTTATTTCAGCCCCGGATGGTCGTTTCACCGTGACCACCGACACCCTCATCGAGGGCCATGACTTTCGCCTCGACTGGTCAAGCGCCTATGACCTCGGCTGGAAGGCCGTGGCGAGCAACATCGCCGACGTGGCAGCTATGGGCGCAGTGCCTACCGCGCTCGTGGTCGCTCTTACCGTGCCCGGCACCACTCAGGTCAGTTGGTTAGAGCACTTCGCAGATGGATTGAAGGCCGCTTGTGTCGCTATGGCGCCTGGTTGCGGTGTGGTTGGCGGAGACCTCGCAGCCAGCGACCAGGTAATGATTTCGGTGGCCGCTCACGGCTCGCTAGAGGGCCGAGAGCCAGTTCTTCGCTCTGGAGCTCAGATCGGTGACGTTGTCGCCGTGGCTGGCACCCTGGGTCGTGCTGCAGCAGGTTTGGCACTTCTTCAGAGCGGCAACAACGATGCCATTTCAGCATATGACGACTGGGTGAATATTCAGCGTCGTCCAAAGCCGCCTATCCAGGCTGGCCCAGCTGCAGCGATCGCCGGTGCAACCTCGATGCTAGATCTCTCGGATGGCCTGGCCCGCGATGCAGCACGCATCGCCAAGGCATCATCCGTGACCATTCAGATTGACCCACTGCAGTTGCAAGGATTCGAAGCAGTGGTTGAAGAAGCCGCTCGCGCCATCGACGCTAACCCGAGCGATTGGGTCATCGGCGGGGGAGAGGACCATTCGCTTTTGGCGACCTTCCCAGCAGGTTCAACGCTGCCACGCGCTTTCAAACCGATTGGTGTGGTTTTGCCCCAGGGTCCAGCGCCGGTAATGCTCGGTGCTCAGCCGTTGCCAGAACGCGGTTGGGATTCCTCGCGAGCGCAGTCGAACTAGCTCCGTCCCCATAGCTCGCGGCCAGAGTTTTAGATTTAGCCGTGAAGCAGGCTGTTTAGCTTGATGCCCTCGCCCTTGCGACCGACAACTTCGACGCGACCGGTTAGTGAGTTGCGGCGGAACAAAAGGCTTGGCTGACCCGAAAGCTCGGCGGCCTTGACCACTCGCTCTTCGGTGCCGTCGATGATGGTCACCTTGGTGCCAGCGGTCACATACAGACCAGCCTCGACCACGGTGTCATCGCCGATTGAGATGCCAACGCCGGCATTTGCGCCGAGCAGTGCACGTGCACCGATTGCAACGCGCTCCTTGCCGCCGCCCGAAAGGGTTCCCATGATTGATGCGCCACCACCGATGTCTGCGCCATCGCCGACGACAACCCCCTGAGAGATGCGGCCTTCAACCATTGAGGTTCCGAGGGTTCCTGCGTTGAAGTTCACGAAACCCTCGTGCATGATCGTGGTGCCTGCGCTCAGGTGAGCACCTAGGCGAACGCGCGAGGCGTCGGCAATTCGAACCTTTGCCGGGGTCACATAGTCGACCAGACGAGGGAACTTGTCGATCGCATAAACGCTGATACCCTGGCGGGTTAGCGCCGGGCGAAGCTCTTCTAGATCGGCCAATGCGACCGGGCCAACGTTGGTGAAGGCCACGATTGGGAGGTTCGGAATCAGGCCATCCAGGTTGATGGTGTTTGGCTTCACGATCAGGTGTGAAAGCAGGTGCAGGCGCAAATAGGCATCGGCAGTGCCGGCCACCGGCTGAGTCAGGTCAACCTCGGTCTTGACGAGTTCGATAGAAACGCGGCGACGGTCATCCTTGCCGGTCAAAGCCTCTAGATCGGCCGATGCCTTAGCGTCAGCCGGGGCGCTGCCAAGAGCCGGTGCCGGGAACCAAACATCAAGGATGGTGCCGTCGTTAGCGATGGTGGCGAGGCCGAGGCCCCACGCGCGAGAATCTAGAAAGGTTGCCTGAGTCATACCTACAAGGTTACAAGTTAGGCTCGTTGTATGGCTGCCGTAACCCTAAATCTGACCGCCGACGTGGTCGAACTGACCCGCGACATCTGCGACATCGAGTCTGTTTCAGGCAACGAAAAGCAGTTGGCTGACGCCATCGAAACCGCGCTTCGCCAGTATGGGCACCTAGAGGTCATCCGTGACGCCGACGCGATCATCGCGCGCACCAACCTGGGTCGAGCATCGCGAGTCGTGATCGCCGGTCACATCGACACCGTGCCGGTGGCCGACAACCTGCCGGTCAAATTTTTGCCGATGGAACGCGAGCAGGTTTTGTGGGGCCGCGGCACCGTAGACATGAAGGCCGGCGTGGCCGTGCAGCTGAAGCTAGCCGCCGAACTTGCCGAGCCAAACGTTGACCTCACCTGGATCTTCTATGACCACGAAGAAGTGGATGCCAGCCTGAACGGACTGGGCCGCATTTCACGCAATCGTCCAGACCTGCTCGAGGCAAACTTTGCCGTGCTTTGTGAGCCAACCGGCGCGATGGTCGAGGGCGGATGCAACGGCACCATGCGTGCCGAGATCACCCTTCGCGGCGTCAAGGCGCACTCTGCCCGACCTTGGATGGGCAAGAACGCCATTCACGGCGCTGCCAAGCTGCTGGCCATTCTTGACGAGCACGTCACCGATGAAATCGAAGTGGACGGCTTGGTTTATCGAGAGAGCTTGAACGCTGTTCTGATTAGCGGAGGCATTGCCACCAACGTGATTCCGGACCAGGTCAAGGTCACAGTCAACTATCGCTTCGCGCCAAGCAAGTCGGCTCTCGATGCCGAGGCGCACCTGCGTCAGGTCTTCGAGGGATTCGAAGTTGTCATCACCGATTCGGCCGAAGGTGCCCGCCCCGGTCTAGACCGACCGGAAGCGATCGCGTTCCTTGAGGCGACTCAGACCACCCCTCGTCCGAAGTATGGCTGGACCGATGTCGCTCGATTTAGCGCCCTTGGAATTCCGGCTATCAACTTTGGTCCTGGTGACCCGAGCAAGGCTCATGCCGATGACGAAAACGTCCCGGTCAGTCAGATCTATGCCTGTGAAACTGCGCTCCGCAAATGGTTGACCGCCTAACCCAACCAATCACTTCGAAATTCGCCGGCGCAAGCTGGTGGGTTCGAGTTTTGACTGCCTACGCGGCCACTCGTGCGCTAACCGTTCTGCTTTTTCTGATTACCTCGGCCACCCAGGGCGATAACTACTGGACCAAGGCGAACCCGGCATACTTCGATTTTTTGAACATCTGGGATGTCGAGTGGTACGGAAAAATCTTCAGCCACGGCTACCCGACAGAGTTGCCGATCGCCGCAGACGGCGCTGTTCAGGCGAGTGAATGGGCGTTTCTGCCTGGCTTCCCGGCGCTTGTAAAAGCGTTTGCTTTCACCGGTCTCGAGTGGAAGATTCTGGCCCCTGTTCTCGCAACTTTACTCGGTGCCTGCCTCGCCCTGGTGATGTTTCGAATCTTCACCGCGAAACTCAACGACCACCAAGCTTTTTGGGCGGTGGTCTTGTTCAACCTTTCCCCGGCCTCACCGATTCTGCAGACCGGTTATGCCGAAAGTCTCGGCTTGCTTTTGATGGCCCTGGTCCTCTATTGCTGGCTCACCGAACGCTTCTGGTTCGCGGTTCTAGCAATGGCCACGTTGGCTTTCACGAGACCCGGCCTAGCCGCCTTCGCCCTTGCCTTTGCCGTGGTCTGGCTCTATCGATTCATTCAGGCGCGGATGGGCAACCGCCGTTTCCCGCTAATCGATGCCGTTCGTCTGGGAGCCTTGGCTCTGGTCGCCTTGGCTTTGAACTTTGCCTGGCCATTGGTCGCAGCGTTGGTTACCGGCCGCCACGATGCCTATGTTGCCACCGAACTTGCCTGGCGCTCTAGCTACCCGTTTGGCGGGGGAGGGCTGACTCCGCTCCTACCGTGGTTCTCATCTGCGCAGTACTTCATCGGCGGTTTCGCTGGGGAGGCTGTGGTTATCCTCGCCATCCTCGGCGCGGTCTCAGTTTTCTTTTTACCTCAGGTTCGCGCCTTGGGTCTTGAGCTAAACGCCTTCGTTGCGAGCTATTTCCTTTACCTGCTGCTGTTCTTTTTTCCGCAGTCGAGCATCCTGCGCATTTTGATGCCGACCTTTGTCCTGTATGGGGCGCTGGCGCAGCCCTTCGCGGCCTGGACTAGGTTCTGGCGTCGGTTCGCGCTGGTGGTCATGGTCTTGCTTCAACTCGGCTGGTTGCTGACCTGCTGGCGCTATCAGGCACCGGACTTTAGCCCGCCGTAGTCGATTTATTCGATTAACGTAACGTTACCTATTCGATAACTGTTAATAAAGGATTCGGTTTTTGCCCCTAGACCCCGTGAGATAATAGAAGTTCGGCGGTAACGCCCACGCATTTCAAGGAGTTCTAAATGGCAGCAATGAAGCCACGCACCGGAGACGGGCCAATGGAGGCTGAACGCGAACCTCGCGGTCTAATCATCCTTCGTGTGCCACTAGAAGGCGGCGGCCGACTAGTAGTCTCGGTCAACGAAGAAGAAGCAAAGAACCTTCACCAGGTTCTCGCGGGAGTCGTTAAGGCCTAAAAGATCCAAACAAAAAAGCCGGTCAGTGATGACCGGCTTTTTCATTTAAGTGTCTTTTAGTGGGCGCGCTTGCTTGCCATCAATAGGCCATCGCCGACCGGTGAAAGAACCGAAACGAAGTCATCCTGGCTGCTGAAGAATCGAAGCACGTCGCGATAGATCGAGGTGGCTTCATCGCGCATCGCTGGGTCTGGAACGCGGTCGCGCCACAGGGCGTGAGAAATAGCAACCACACCACCCGGACGTAGCAGTCGAGAAGCCTCGTGAAGCTGAGCCTCGAGTGATTCGCGGTCGGCGTCTAGGAACACCAGGTCGTAGGCGGCATCGGCCATGTTCGACATGACATCGAGCGCCTTACCGGTGATCACGCGGGTGCGGTTCGCGGCTATCTTTGCGTCGCTAAACGCGCGCTTGGCTGCCGCTTGAATCTCAATCTCGGTGTCGATGGTGGCAAGCACTGCCTGTGGCGATCCGCTTAGCAACCAGAGCCCAGAGACTCCGGTGCCGGTGCCGGCTTCAACGATTGCCTTGGCGCCCAGCGCAGAAGCGATTAGGGCAAGGTGGGCACCGACCGAGGGAGTGATGCACTCGACCCCAAGTTCCTCGGCGCGACCACGAGCGGCGCGCAGAATCTCTGATTCTTCGACGAAGTCTTCTGCAAACTTCCAGCTGCTGATTTTGTCTACCATTTGGCACTCCTTGCTCAAAGCATAAGTCGCCCGAGGCGCTTTGGTCTGCAGCAAAGCGGTAATCTGGAAGGGTGTTTGGTCTAAGTGGCGAGAAGCTAATAATCCTGGTGATTATTGCCGCGTTTGTTCTTGGCCCGGAGCGCTTGCCGCAATATGCCAAGCAGCTCGCCAACCTGATTAAGTCGATTCGACGCATGGCCGAAGGTGCCAAAGACCAGCTTGCCAACGAGCTTGGCCCTGAGTATCAGGATCTTGACTGGAAGAAGCTTGACCCGCGTCAGTATGACCCGCGTCGCATCATTCGCGAGGCCCTGGTTGAAGACCTAAACCCAAAGGCTGATGTTCCAGCTGGTGCTGGGCTAAATCAGGCCAAGGTCGCACCAGCTGCGAAACTTAGCGCTGGCGAAAAAGCACCCTTCGACTCAGAAGCGACGTAGAACCTTCATCAAGGCCACCATCATCGGGGCCATGCGGTCATAGTCTTTTGCTCGAAGAGGCAGACGCAAGAATCCCGAAGCTAGGCCAACTGTGCGAGCTTCGGTGAAGCGCAACAAGCCCCCAATTCCGTTGCGACGGCCCATGCCCGAGCTGTTCATGCCGCCCATTGGCGATTCCATCGAGGCAAAGGTCGCCCTGAAGCCTTCGTTGATGTTCACGCTGCCGGCCATTAGTTGAGAGGCCACCTTTAGCGCCTCGCGCTTTGGGCCGACCACGGATGCGTTGAGACCGTATTCGGTGTCATTGGCAAGTTCGATGGCTTCTTCGACAGTGTCATAGCCCTCAACGTCAAGCAGTGGGCCGAAAACTTCTTTGCGATAGAGATCTGCACTCGCGGTCACATCGGTGACTACGGTCGGGGCATAGAAGTATGGGCCGAGTTCAGGCAACGCGTGGCCACCAGAAACCACTTTTGCGCCCGAACTAACCGCTTGGTTGACGAAACCCGAAACGCGGTCGAGTTGGGCTTGGCCTGCCAGAGTGCCCATGTCCATCCGGAAGTCCTTCGAGTGACCCACCGAGAGTGAACGCGCACGTGCCGCCAGCTCGGTCAGGAACGCATCCTTGAGGTGATTTGGCACATAGACGCGCTCTAGCGAAACACAAAGCTGACCGGCCGACCCAAAGGCACCGGCGAGAGCAAGTTCTGCAGCTCGCTTGATGTTTGCGCCCTCAAGCACGATCATCGGGTTCTTGCCGCCTAGCTCGAGCGAATAGCCGATCAAACGCTTAGCTGCACGCTCAGCAACCATGCGGCCGGTGGCGGTTGAACCGGTGAAGGCGACATAGTCGGCATTGTCGGTGATGGCATTGCCGACCTCGGCTCCGCCGCCGACGACAACGGTCCAGGCGGCTTCCGGGATGCCAGCCTCGATGGCCAGGTGTCTTGCAAACAGCACCGTCAAAGCTGTCTGATTATCGGACTTCTGCACAACGGCGTTTCCGGCAGCCAAAGCCGGCAAAACATCGAGCATGGTCAGTGCCAGCGGATAGTTCCACGGCGTGATTACGCCGACGACTCCGAGGGGAGCGTGCTCAACCCAGGTCTTGGTCAAAATCGGAATTCCGGCCTTGGTGCGCTTGGGCTTTAGCGCCTTGGCTGAAATCTTGCCAAAGTAGCGGGCGGCGCCATAGGCCCCGGCAACTTCCTCAAAGGCGTGCGACTTGGCCTTTCCGGTTTCGAGTTGAACCAAATCAAGCAATCGATCTTGATTTGCCATCAACAGGTCGTGGGTGCGAAGCAGAATCTGCGCACGTGCTGCTGGTGAAACCGCCTGCCATGATTTTTGGGCCACCCGGGCTTTGTCTACCGCACTGACAACATCCGCGCCCGAAAGCTGCGGCAAATCATAGATTCGTTTGCCATTAGTCGGGTTGATGATCGGCACGGTCGTGTGACCGGCTGGCAAGTGACTTAGCAGGGTTGGGATGCTGGTTTCGCTCATGCCCCAACTCTAAGACTTGGGTCGGACTATTTGGAACGAAATGGCACGGTTGCGGTCAATACTGTCCCGGCCTCGGTCATCGCTAAGTCGTGGCTAAAGGTGCAGTCATCTAGGTATGCACTTCCAATGCCGCGGTTGCCACCGAGGTCTAACTTGGTTCCATCGTTCTGAACGACAACCTTCACCAGGTCAGGAGTCGAGAAGCTGATTTCTAAGCGAATGTGCTCTGCCGACCCGTGACGGATTGCGTTTGAACAAGCCTCGCGAGCAATCTCCAAGACCGTTTCGACACAGATTGGGTCCTCGCGCAGGTTGCACTCGAGATCATCGGCCAGCTCGAAGTCGATTTCGCAAAGGCCGTGCCAGGTTTCTGAAATCTCGTCTAGCACCGGACGGACCTCGGATACGGCACGGTCATCCTTGAGAATTTTGTCGAGGCGATCACGCAGCGTTTGCAGGGCCGCCTCGCCAGATTCGGTGACTTCACCGCGAGTCAAACTGCGCTCGATGCGAATAGCTGCTGCGGCAACTTCAGACTGAATCGGCCCATGAATTTTGCGAGCAAATTGCTTCTTCTGTAGCCAGTGCTGTCCGTTTAGCGCTGCGATGGTCCAGCGAAGCTTGTCTTCATAATCGTTCAGCTGTTGCTCGATTGATCGCATCTCTCGGCTGGCCGCATAGTTGATGCCGAATAGTGCACCAACCAGAGCCGAACTCACACCGGCGTTGGCAGAGAGTGCGAAGGTAACGAGGTCATCGTGAGCAAATGACAACACGGTCATTCCGCTCAGGAAGCTGATGGCAAAGAGAGTAATCAGAACCAGGGGCACTCGGATGCCGGCGGCGAGGCCGTCGATCAAGCGGGAGAGAACAAATCTTGCGAAAAATAGCCCAGTTGCTACCAGTCCGAATGACATAAGGAGCAACAGCAGCGGGCTGATGTCGGGGATGTATTTCACGAAACCGTTCACGGCAAGCACCGAAAGGATGGCCGCCGTGGTGACCGGGCGGCTAGCCTCGCGCAGGTGCAAGTGAGTGACCAGAGTGCGCCAGCGGAACCGATAGGCGGTTGGGTCTAGACGCACGAGTTCAAGCTTGGGTTGGTTGGCTGCAAGGGTCGTGCTCAGCGGTCGCAAGGTGTCATTGATCAGGGATTGGAGCTTGGTGAGAACACCCTGCGGCGTCAACATGAGTTCCGGAATCAGAGCGGTTTGCAACATCGACTCGATCGTCGAGAGGGTGTCGCTGGCCTCATGTTCGAGTCTGGCTTCGCTGTCGACCAGGAGGGTCTCGAGTTGGTCCTTGGTGGCTTGAAGAGCCGCGCGCTTGGCACCCCACTCTGCCTTGAGGCCGAAGGCAAATGCCGACCAGGCAAGCCCCGTGGTCATAACGACCACGCCGCCAACTAGGCGATAGATCGAGAAGCCAGTGTCGGCTGCCTCGAGCTCGAAGAGCGAAATCTGCAGAGTCAAACCTCGGACGGCGCCAGCCAAGACATAGCCTGCGACTACCAGGATGATCGAGATCAAGTTTGGGGTGAGTCGACTGGTTAGCAGTTTGGTCAAATAGAGGGCGGCCATCAGGGCCAAATGAGCTATAAAGACACTGAGAATTCGCGATGGCAAGTTGCCGCCGGCGAGGTCACCCGAGCCCAGGGCATGAGCCAGGAGTCCAAAACCAAGCGTCGACCAGAATACGCCTGGCCCAAGGACGTGTCGCCCCGTGAGCCGTTTGAAGGCGAGTTCGAAGTCCACTAGTTGTCTCGGTTAGGGATTCCTGCGGCCTGAATAAAGATTCGAACTGCCTCGATTCGAGGGTTGATCTCATCCGAAGGCTGAATGCCAAGGTTTCTGAATGTCGAGTTCAAGAGCTGCTCGACCGATGAAACTGAGGTCTCACGACGTCTTGCAATCTCGGCGTTGGTGAAACCGCTGGCTAGCAAGCGCAGCGCCTCTACCTGGTTTTTAGTGAGCGCCGATAGCGGGCGGTCTGGTCGCAAGTCATCGCGCACCTGAGGGCGCTCGCCGAGCACGTTATCGATGGCGTTTACTAGATATCCGGTGTTGCCAACCAGTTCCTTGCGCAAGAAGCCGCAGCCCGCGGGCAGATCTTCCATCTTCAAGCCGGCAGAGCGCAGGTCCGGAAACTTGGTTAGGAACAAAATTGCAATTCCTGGGTGACGCTTGGCCAGGATGTGGGCGATGTCGATGCCGTTGGCGCCTGGGCCAAGGTCGATGTCCAACAGAGCGATGTCTGGGTCGAACGCGCTGATCTGGCGCTTGGCCTCGACCGCATTATGAGCTCGGCTCGTGACGAAATTAACTGACTGGAGGGTCTGCTCAAGCAGTGCTGAAACTAGTTGCTCGTCCTCAACAATGAGGACTCTTCTCGATCGTCCTGGCATATTTCTAACCTAGGTTAACCACGGGTGATTTTATGATTTGGCTGGGGATATCCCCAGGCGTTTTCCGGCTAGCCCAAGCTTCGCAGAAGCGATCATTTTCGCGATATCGATGATTACGGCAGCGGCCGGGTCATCCTTGATCGAAATGGCCACCGGTGCTCCAGAGTCAGAGCCCTCACGAAGCGCGACAGAGATCGGAATCTGCCCGAGAAGCGGAACCGGTGCTCCAGAAATCTTAGTCAACCGCTCGGCTACGGCAGCCCCGCCACCCGAGCCGAAGAGCTCCAACTTTGAGCCATCTGGTTGAACCAACCAGGCCATGTTTTCGATGACTCCGAACACCGATTGACCCGTTTGCAATCCAACCGAACCGGAGCGCTCGGCGACCTCGGCAGCGGCCACCTGAGGGGTTGTTACTACCACGGTTTGAGCGGTTGGCAATAGTTGGCCAAGGCTAATCGCGACGTCACCGGTGCCAGGTGGCAGGTCAACGAGCAAGAAGTCCAGGTCGCCCCAGAAGACATCGCACAGAAATTGTTCGATCGCTCGGTGCAGCATCGGCCCGCGCCAGGCAACCGGCTTGCTGTCTTCGAGGAACATGCCAATCGAGATCACCTTGACGCCGTTCGCCGAAACTGGCGGCAGGATCATCTCATCCACTCTGGTTGGCTTATCGGTAAGGCCAAGCTGCCCGGGAATCGAGAAGCCGAAAATGTCGGCGTCGACTAGGCCAACACGATAGCCCTGTTCGGCGAGAGCTGCGGCCAGATTCGCCGTCACGGATGACTTGCCAACCCCGCCCTTGCCCGAACCGATCAAGAAGACTCGGGTGAGAGTTTCTTTGCCGAACGGGTTGAAGCGAGGTGGCTTGCCGTTTCGCAATTTGGCCTTCAAAGCATCGCGTTCGACCTGAGTCATTACGCCAAGGTTTACCTCGACCGAGGTGACTCCGGCCACCGCAGCAACTGCTTCACGGGTTTCACGTTCGATCTTTGCCGAAGCAGGGCAACCGACAACGGTTAGCTTCACTTCGATGGTGGCTAGGCCGTCCGCAAAATCTACGGCACCAATCATGTCCAACTCGGTGAGCGGCAGTCTCAGCTCTGGGTCGATGACGGTTGCTAGCGCGCGATTAATCGCGGCGACGCTCATCCAGAATTTCCTTTAGAAGGTCGCGAAGCTCATCACGAACGAAGTCCTTGGTAGCCATTTCTTCCATCGCCAGACGCAGGGCAACTACCTCGCGGGCGAGATATTCGGTGTCGGCAAGGTTGCGCTCTGCTCGCTGGCGGTCCTGCTCGAACTGCACGCGATCGCGGTCATCCTGGCGGTTCTGAGCTAACAGAATCAGTGGCGCAGCATAAGAGGCCTGCATCGAAAGAATCAGGGTCAACAGGGTGAAGTTCGTGGCGCGCGGGTCGAACTGACCGGCGGCTGGCATCAGGGTGTTCCAGGTTAGCCAGATCGCGACGATCACGGTCATCCAGATTAGGAACGAGCCGGTGCCCATTGCGCGAGCAAAGGCCTCGGATGCGCGGCCGAAGTTCTCCTGGTCAATCGAGATCTTTGGCAGCAGGCGGCGACGCTGGCCGATAGGGGCGTCAAGGCGTCCGTTTGACTTAGCCATTAGCGTCCCTCCTCTCGCCAGTCGTCAGGTAGTAGGTGGTCGAGCACGTCATCCACGGTGACCACGCCGATTAGGCGATTCTCATCGTCGACAACCGGCAGCGCCACCAAGTTGTAGTTTGCAAAGGTTCGGTGAATCACCGAGATGTGGGTGTCCGGCTTTACCGGCTCAAGTTCGGTGTCCAGCAGGCTGCCCAAGCGCTCGTGCGGTGGGTAGCGAAGGAGCTTCTGGAAGTGCACGACACCGAGGTAACGCCCGGTTGCCACTTCATAAGGCGGCAGGGTTACGAAGACCGAGGCGGCAAGCACCGGAGCCACGTCTTTGCGGCGAATCAGAGCCATCGCTTCGGCAACGGTTGCATCGGCGGCACAGATGATTGGCTCGGTAGTCATCAAACCACCCGCGGTGAACTCATCGAACTGCATCAACATACGAATGTCGTCAGCTTCTTCTTCGTCCATCAATTCAAGGATGGCCTCGGTGCGCTCCTCAGGCAGGTTTGCCATCAAGTCAGCTGCGTCGTCTGGCTCCATTAGGTCAAGAACTTCAGCCGCACGTTCATCGTCGAGCTCGGCGATGATGTCAATCTGTTCGTCTTCCGGCAACTCTTCAAGAACGTCTGCCAGACGTTCGTCGTCGAGTTCCTCGGCAACCTCGATCATGCGCTCATCTGGCAGATCAAGCAGTGCGCTGGCGAGGTCGGCAGGGCGAAGCTCCGAGTAGGTAGCGATGAGTTGCTGGGCGCTTTGGCCCTCTTCGGTCTTGCCTTCCTCGACCACCTGTTCCCAGGCGGCAAACAGGGTGGCACCTCGAGCAAACGGCGACGCTGAGGTCTTTGGGCGACGCAAGAAAAGTTCAGAAACTAGCCAGTCACTGTTTTTACCAAGCTCGATGGCCAAGTCATCAATGCTGGCGGTGCCGCTGCCGTCGAGAAGGCGAACCTTGCGGCCCAGAATCTCGGCAATTACTCGAACTTCTTGACCGCGCTGGGTGAAACGGCGCAGGTCGATGAGGCCGGTGGTAATTACCTGGCCGGCTGATATCGAAGTGACACGCGCAATTGGCACGAATACGCGGCGGCGTCCGCTGATTTCAACCAGCATTCCGGTGGCCTTAGGGGCGCCCGATTTACGGTACGAGACAAGAACGTCGATGACCTTACCAACGCGGTCTCCCGCTGGGTCAAAGACGCCACAGCCAGCCAATCTGGCGATAAATACTCTCGTTGCGCTCACCCTTCAACCTTAGACGAGTGGGCGAGAGCGTGCCAGAATGGTTTGGTGAACAAAACCCAAAGAACTCCGCGCCGAATGCCAGCAACAATGCCTAAGGGGCAGGTGATCGGTAAGTTCACGGAATATACCGAGGCTGTGGCCTTCGTTGACGTTTTGGTGCACCACGGTTTCCCAGCTGGCTCAGTGGCAATCGTGGGTAAGGACCTTCGCACCGTTGAGCGTGTGCGCGGAAAGATGACCTATGGTCGCATCGCATTGAGCGGTGCCGTAACCGGTTCTTGGCTTGGTCTCATCATCGGGCTCTTCTTCGGTGGCTCTACCGACCCAAATGCCACTCCGGCAGTGGGCTCAACCTTTTCATCCGTGCTGATGGGCGCCGGCATCGGCATGCTGATCAACATCTTGCGCTTCTCTCTGGCCCGAAACAAGCGCGCATTTGTGAGTCAGTCAGCTGTTGTTGCCAGCAAGTATGAAGTGCAGGTGCCGGCCAACTTGGTCGAGCAGGCTGAAAAAGCCATTAGTGACCACGAGAGTCACGCGCACTAACCAAGCCGATCTAGGCTGAGTGCTTAGCCAGCCAGGCTTCAAGTTCGTCAACCCCGCGAGGTAGCGCCCCGCTAAGATTTTCAACACCAGTTTCGGTAACCAAGACGTCATCCTCGATTCGCACACCGATGCCGCGGAACTCGGCCGGCACCAACAGGTCGTCCTTGTGAAAATACAGACCAGGTTCGATGGTGAAAATCATGCCCGGCTTTAGTTCGGCGTCCATCGACATCTCTCGGCGAGCCTGAGCGCAGTCGTGCACATCAAGGCCAAGGTGGTGGCCGGTGCCGTGAACCATCCAGCGACGGTGGTGCTGGTTCTCTGGGTTCAGCGAATCTTCAACCGAGCCAGGCAAGAAACCCCAGCCGTGAGTCTTCTCGGCAATAACTCGCATCGCTGTGGCATGCATGTCTTTGAACAGCACACCCGGCTTTGCCATTGCAAATACTGCATCGGCCGCTTCAAGTACGGCTTCATAGATCTCGCGTTGCAATGGTGAGAATTTTCCGTTAATCGGAATCGTGCGAGTCACGTCAGCGGTATAGAGGCTCTCCATCTCAACGCCGGCGTCCAGAAGCAGTAATTCACCATCCCGGATAGGGCCGTTATTGATAATCCAGTGCAGGGTGCAAGCGTGCTCGCCAGCCGCTGCGATGGTCTCGTAGCCTAGGTCGTTGCCGTTTGCACGTGCTTCGCTAAAGAAGGCTGTCTCAACGATGCGCTCGCCGCGTGGGTGGGCCTTGGCCTTGCCCAGATTCGCAGCTACTTGCTCAAAGCCCTTGATCGAGGCGTCGACTGCCTTGCGCATCTCTGAAATCTCATAGGTGTCCTTGACCAACCGCAGCTCCGAGACAAACTCGGCGAGCGCCGGGTGCTCCAAACTGATGAAGTTGTCGTTCAGCGTCGATTTGAACTCGTCATATTGATTTAGCGATCGCGTCTCGATACCTAGCAGTTGACTAACATCCTCGAGCGATGGCCGCTGACCTACCCAGAATTCACCAATTGCTGAGTTAGCAAAGAACTCGGCTGAGTCCTTGCCGGCTGTCTCGCGAAGGAACAGAATGCTTTTCGTTTTGGATTCGCGCGCATCGATGACCAAGACCGAATCGGGCACGGTGTGGGCGCCCCAACCGGTCAAGTGCGCGAAGGCTGAGTGTGGGCGATAGCGATACTCGGTGTCATTGGAGCGCGTGGCGGCAGGCCCGGCTTCAATGATGATGACCTCGCCAGCGAAAGCTGCAGCTACCTTGGCGCGACGATCTGGGGTGTGTTCCGTTACTGGGGACGAAGTGACTTTTCTCGAATCATTAGCAGCCCAACCGGAGCCCATGTAGTCAAGAAATTGTTGGCTGGTCGGGGTTCGTGAACGAGTGGCGCCCGGGTCGGCCCCATTGGTCACTTCAAAGGCATCTTTGCTCATGGTTTCATTCTGCCATCGTCTCTTAGGTTTCTTTGCGCCGAGGTAATCTGGGGGAGATGATTATTGACCTGCATTCCCACTCAACCCGATCCGACGGAAAAGAGTCGCCGACCGAGGTGTTTGAGCAGGCCGCGCTCGCCGGAGTGAACATCCTGGCATTGACCGATCATGACACCACCACGGGATGGGCTGAGGCTGCTATTGCCGCTAGCCGGCTGGGTCTTGGTTTCGTGCCGGGCATCGAGGTAACCACAGTTGCCAAGCCAACTTCCGGTCATCGAATCAGCGTTCACCTGTTGGCTTATCTCCCGGATCCAGATTCCGAAGCGTTGCACACTGCTTTGGGGGAGACCAAGGCTTCGCGAGAAGTGCGTGGCCGCGCGATTGTCGACCGCCTAGCAACCGAGCTGCCGATCACCTGGGACATGGTCATGGAGCACCTTGAGGAAGGCGCCACCATCGGCCGCCCAGCAATCGCCGACACCCTGGTCACAATGGGTGTGGTCGAGAACCGTTCAGCTGCCTTTGCCTACTATCTCGACTCGAACGGTCCTTTTTATGTTTCCAATGACACGGTTGAGGTGACTCAAGCCATCGAATTGATTCGTCTGGCAGGGGGTGTGCCGGTGATTGCGCACCCGCTAACTGGCGTCAATTCGCAAACTCGCCGCCAAGACTTGCCGCTCGCGCATTTTGAGCACATGATCGAAGCCGGATTGGCTGGCTTCGAGGTTTATCACCGGGATGTGCCTCAGGAGGCCCGGACTTGGCTTTTAGATCTAGCAGCGAAACACGACCTGATCGTCACCGGCTCAAGCGACTATCACGGTGAACACGGCAAGCCGAACCGCCTCGGCGAAAACTCGACTTCACCTGAGATGCTTGAGCGAATTTTGGCGCTCGGCACCGGAACGCAGGCGCAACTCTAGGCAAAAGAAAACCCCGACCAGTGGTCGGGGTTTTCAAGTTTTTGCAGACTACGCAGGGTTGCTGATTTAGCTAGGCCCATTGCCTGAATGCCCGCTGTCGCGACCATTCCGAGTGCGCGTGCGGTTGCGAGTGCGCGGGGTTGCTGGACGCTGGTGCTCGCCACCGCCGTGAGTCTCAGCCTTAGGAGTTGAGCCCTCTGACTTCTCGCCAGTTGACTTGTGTGGGCGGTCGCCGCCACGACGACGGTCCTTGTCACCACGGCCAGCGCCATCCTTGTGGTTTGAACCAGACTGGCCACCTGGGCGCCCAGAGTTGGCACGGTTGCCACGAGGCTTCTCGTCGTCGCCCGGCTTCCAACCCTCAGGGCGCTTCGACTTAGCGATGCGGCCCTTGGTGCCGGCAGGGATGTTTAGGTCTTCAAACAGATGAGCCGAGCTCGAATAGGTTTCGGTCGGTTCTGGCTGGCCAAACTCAAGTGCGGTGTTGATGTGGCCCCAACGAGTTAGGTCCTCCCAGTCAACGAAAGTAACCGCGATGCCGAGGCGACCAGCGCGGCCGGTGCGGCCAACACGGTGAAGGTAGGCCTTCTCATCCTCAGGAATTGTGTAGTTGATTACGTGGGTCACGTCGTCAACGTCGATTCCTCGAGCGGCAACTTCGGTGGCAACCAGGATGTCCTTCTTGCCTGCGCGGAATGCCGCCATTGAACGCTCGCGCCCCTCCTGGGTCATGTCTCCGTGAAGTGCGGTTGCGTTGAATCCGCGATCGACTAGCTCCTCAGAAACTTTTGAAGCCTGACGCTTGGTCTTGGTGAAGATTACGGTCTTGCCGCGACCCTCGGCCTGAAGAATGCGGCCAACGACCTCATCCTTGTCTAGAGCATGCGCACGGTAGACCAACTGCTTGATGTCAGCCTTGGTCTGGCCTTCATCCGGGTCATTGGTGCGAATGTGAACCGGGCGGTTTTGGTACTTACGCGCCATGGTAACGATGGTGCCCGGCATAGTTGCCGAGAAGAGCATGGTCTGGCGACCATCCGGGGTGTAAGCGAATAGGCGCTCAACGTCAGGCAAGAAGCCGAGGTCAAGCATTTCGTCAGCCTCATCGAGAACCATGAAGCGGATGTTGCCAAGGTCGAGAAGCTTCTGCTTCGAAAGGTCGATCAGGCGACCCGGGGTGCCCACGATTACCTGTGCGCCGGCATTGATCTCGGCGACCTGCTCTTCATAAGCCTTACCGCCGTAGATTGCTGCAACCATGGTTGAGCGGTTAGCCGAAGCCAACTTCAAGTCATCGGCAACCTGAATAGCAAGCTCGCGAGTAGGCACCACAACCAGCGCCTTGGCGCCCTTTTCAGGGTCCTTTCCGAGGCTCTGAAGAAGCGGCAGGCCGAAGCCCAAAGTCTTACCGGTACCGGTCTTGGCTTGGCCAATCACGTCCTGTCCGGTTAGAGCAACCGGGATGGCCTGTTCCTGGATTGGGAACGGGCTGGTGATGCCTCGAGATTCGAGGGCTTCAACGATGTCTGCATCGATGCCTAATTCGGCGAAATTCAATAGTGCTCCTAAGTCTTGTCCAGTCTACTCGCCGCTTAGCAATCGGGCTCGGAGATGACTATTCTTGAAGGATGTTCGATTGGTTCAAACGACTTCGTAGCGGAGCCCGCAAATTCACTTTGCCTGCTCGTGAAGAGCGCGCTGCGCGCAACACCGAAGCCATCGACCTCAAGCCATACACTCCTGAGCCAAAGGTATTCCTCGGTCAGTTGGCATACCTTCAGCTGAGCCAGTTCGAGATTTTGACCAACGAACTCAAGTTTTCGCCACGCACTCAGTACAAAGCCGAGCTTTCTGAGGCTGCGGCCAAGAGTTTCGAAAAGTACCGCGCCATTTCTAAGAAGTTGGCTGCCCTTGGCGTCGACCCGACCGACGCCATGGATCCTTTCGTAGAACGCATCGAAACTTTCCATTCGCGCACCACTGGCAATAGTTGGCACGAGAGCATCATCAAGGTCTATTTGGTTTCGGGGCTCTTGGATGATTTCTATCGCCGCCTGGCGATTGGTCTCGAACCGGCTCTCCGCGCGGATGTCGAAAAAGCATTGAATGACAAAAAGTTTGAAGCTTTCGCGAAGCGTGTTCTGCTCGAATCAATGGCGGCCGATGAGCAGTTGGCTTCGAGCCTCGCCCTCTGGGGTCGCCGTTTGATGGGCGATGTCCTGCTCGAACTACGTGGCGCCTTTGACAATCGCAAACTTGCCGGTTTCCCGAAGACTAAGAAGTTGACCGCTGCCGAAGAGCGCGAGTTGAATCTTGCCGCTTATTCAAAGATCGAACCGCTGATTTCAGAGTTGATCGGTGCCCACACGGTGCGCATGGATGCGCTCGGGCTTACCGCGTAGTAGCGGCAAATAAATTTAGGCTGCGCGCTTATTGCTTAGCCAACGCACGCCGATAACCATGGCCGCTGGCATTGCCAACATAACGATTACCCAAATCCATGCTTGGTCGTAGTGCAGACCGCACCAAGTCAAAACGGCCCAGGCGAGGGCACCCTTAACAAAAGCAATCGCACCAGGCACGAGTGACCCGATGTTCTTGGTTTCGATGCCCAAATAAGGTGCAACTAGACCAAGAATTGCTGCATAAACCAGGATGAATGCCAGCTCCATTAGGCGATGAACCCCACGCGACGAGTCTCTTCTTCACCGATCTCGACATAGCCGAGTGCCTCGGTTGGCACGATGAAGCGGCGACCCTTGTTGTCGCTCAACTTTAGAACCTTGGCTCCGCCTTCAAGAACAGCAGCAACTGCGTTCTCAACTTCACTTGCGGTCTGTGCCGATTCAAAACTGATTTCACGGCCGCTGTCGCGGATGCCGATTCTGATGTCCATTTGAGACCTTTCATTGTCTGTGAATAGATTACGTCAAACCGCGAGCCGAACGCGCGCCATAAATGTCTGTGCCACAAGGTAGTTTTGAGCCCATGACAGAGTTGCGCTTCGAAGGTTCGGCACTAGCCCGGGCTGTGGCGGCGCTCGATCTATCGGTTAGTCAAAAAGCTGTTTCAAGCCTGAGGTCATCGGCCGTAGCCACCGTTTTTGGCGCGCCTGGCTCTGGCAAAACCACCGCGGTAAAAGCCCTGTTTTCTGAGCTAGTCAATGCCAGCGAACCGGGCCGAATCCTGGTGCTGGCCGCCAATCGTGAGAGCGCCAACCAACTGCGTGATGAACTCGCCTTGGCTTATCAAGGGGCAACTCCGGGTCCGCTTGCGCGCACGCTGACTTCATTTGCTTTCGGGGTGCTCCGCATCAAGGCCCTCAAGGATGACCTGCGGTTGCCTGAACTCATCAGCGGCAGCGAGCAAGACCGCATCCTTGCCCAGGTAATCGCTGAGGTTGTCGAAGCCGGGTTGCCTGAGGTTTCGGCCGAATGGCCTGCCCAATTCAATCGTCAGGTAATTGAGCTCGCCGGCTTCCGCGCCGAAGTTCGCGATTTCATTACCGTTTGCCTTGAGCATGGCATTAACGTTGCTGAACTAAAAGAACTTGGCCGCCAACATCAAAAGCCAGAGTGGCTGGCCTCAGCAATATTTTTTGAGAAATATCTGCAGCATGTTTCCAACTCTGAATACCAGGGGCGCTATGACGCGTCCTCGCTGTTGCGAGTTGCGAGCCAGTGGTTGGCATCACAAGATTCCCTGCCTCCTGAGCTCGCCGAAATCGAGACAATCATTGTTGACGATGCTCAAGAACTCACACCAGCGGCGCTGCGCTTGCTTCGAGTGCTGGCTGGCACAACTCGCGGACTGGTGTTAGTCGGTGACCCTGACGCATCAACGCTTGGTTTTCGCGCCGCAGATCCTCGCGCGATGGCAAATCTGGCCGACCAGGTGGCGGCGGCTCGAGGCACCAGCGTTGAGACCATCTTCATGACTCCAAACTTCACGGCCCGCCCAAATGGGCTTTCCGCGGTCTTGGCGCGCGTTAGTCGCCAGATTGACACCGCTCGAGCTGGGCGCCAGCGCAAGAGCCTGGTGGCCGATTCGAGCTCCGATGAAAGCCTCTCGGTCCACGTATTTAGTCAATCCACCGGAGAGTTAGCCTGGCTGGCTCGTCAACTTCGCGAGCTGCACCTTTTCGAAGGTTACCGATGGTCTGAAATGGCTGTCGTTGCCCGCTCGCGTTCGAACCTAGAGCAACTTTCGGTTGCCTTGGCTAATGAGTCTGTTCCGGTCCAGATCCTCGGCGCCCAATCTGCTCTGCGCGATGAATTTGCGTCTCGAAACCTGTTGGTTCTTGCCGATTTAGCGCTGAACCCTCGAACCATCGAACCGGCCTTCGCAGTTGAACTACTAACCTCAGTTTTTTGCGGCCTCGACACCCTTGGCATTCGCAGGCTTCGCCGAGGCTTACGTCGCGAAGAGCTTCTTGCCGACGGCATTCGCAATAGCGATGAACTGCTAGTTGAGCTTTTTGCCAGCGCCGGTTCATTGGCAGCCATTCGCGGCAACGAGGCGAGAAAGGCCGAGCGCTTTCTGAAGTTGCTCGCAGAGGCAACCGAGCTTGCCTCTGATGATCAAACGAGTATCGAGGATTTGCTCTGGCACCTCTGGTCGGGCAGTGGGCTGGATAAAACTTGGCAGGTTTTGTCTTCTGGTGTTGGTGAAGTGGCCTTGCAGGCCAACCGAGACCTCGATGCAGTTGTCGCGCTCTTCGCTGCAGCGAACCGCTTTGCCGAGCGCAATCCAAATGGCGACCCACGAATCTTCGTTGGCCAGCAGCTTGCCTTAGGTTTGCCGGAGGACTCGCTTGCCCTGAATGACAATTTTGCCCAACGAGTCACTCTGGCCACCCCTTCGGGGTTGATTGGTCGTCGCTTCAAAGTAATGGCGCTGCCGCAACTGATCGAGGGGGTTTGGCCAAACCTGAGGCCGCGTTCATCGTTGCTCGGCGCAACTGTTTTAGACGCCCTTTTAACCGGGCGCATTGATGAAATCACAGCGGCAACAAAATCGGAACTGCCAGACGAATTACGCCTGCTTTATAAGTCGGTGGGTGCCGCTACTGAGCGCCTGTTGGTTTCTGCGACCGACTCCGAGGACGACCAAATTTCTCAGTTCATTGGGCTGATAAATGGCAACGTTCCAGAGCGCGAGTCTTATTCTGGCACCCAGTTGACCCTTCGCGGTCTAGCCGGTTCACTACGGCGCACGTTGGCCCGATCGTCATCGGTTGCCGAAATCGATTCGGCGGCTCTGGGGCTTGCTCGACTAGCCTCTGCCGGAGTTGCCGGCGCTCATCCAGACAGCTGGTATGGAATGTTGGCGCTCTCAACCACCGAACCGCTGGTGGATTTTGAAGACCCGGAGGCCGAAGTTTGGCTCCGACCTTCGCAGCTCGAGGCGTTCGCCAAGTGCCCGCTGCACTGGTTTCTCAATGCTCATGGTGGCGGCGACAACACTTTTTCAGCGAACCTAGGCTCGCTGGTTCACAAGGCTCTCGAACTAGGAGTCGACGTCAATGAAGATTCGCTTTGGGGTCTAGTCGAGTCCAAGTGGCACACCCTGAGTTTTGAATCTGCCTGGCTTGAAGAAGCCGGTGAGCGAAAAGCCAAGCGAATGATTTCGAACATGGTCCAGTACCTTCGCAAGTTCGACGCCGAAGGCGCCAAGGTTATCGGTCGCGAGGTCAACTTTGAATTTGAATCAGGCAGAGCTCGGGTTCGTGGGCAGGTAGACCGACTAGAGCTTTACCCGGATGGCCGAGTGATGATCGTCGACCTGAAGACCGGTTCGAAAACATTCACAGCCGACGAAGCCAAGAAGCACGCGCAGCTTGGCCTCTACCAACTGGCTTTTGAAAACGGAGCTTTCGCCGATTTACCTGGACTCGATCCCGACTCAGAATTAGCTGGCGCCAAGCTGCTTTTGGTGGGCACCGGCGACAAACCGGTTGAACGCAACCAGCCGGCGCTTCAAGATGCTCCCGAGGTTCGCCGGGACTTTGACAGACTCATCGAAGCCGCAACCTCCGGAATGGCTATGACCGACCGGGTCTTCATTGCACAAATTGATTCGCACTGCTCAAACTCAAACGAGTTTGGTAGCTGCCAGATTCATCTAACCAAGGCGGTGTCTTATGGCGGCTAAGCCAAAGTTCACTGCCAATCAGGTCTATGCGGTCATCAAACCGTTCTCGCTAACCGACGAGCAAGAGGCTGCAGTTCAACTCGCTCCGGTTGATTCGCCCTCGCTGGTTGTGGCAGGTGCTGGCAGCGGCAAAACCGAGTTGATGGCTGTAAGAGTCCTTTGGTTGGTCGCCAATGGTTTCGCACGACCAGAGCAAATTCTCGGGCTCACATTCACTCGCAAGGCAGCAGCTGAACTCTCGAAGCGAATTTATGAAAGCCTGTTGAAGCTTCGAGACAGCGAGCTGTGGCCAGTCGATCTCGAATATGATTTCGCGCCACCAAATATTTCTACCTACAACGCCTATGCCAATAGCTTGTTCCGAGATTTTGCCTTGGCGATCGGTTATGAACCCGAGGCAGCGCTGCTCACCGAAGCAGCAGCATTTCAACTTGCCCGCGAGGTTATCGTTCGTCGAGGCTCGGAGGTCGACAGCCGCCTCACAGATGTAGATCTCAATCTGAATCCGCTCATTGATGCCGTTTTGGCCTTGGCTCAAGAGATGAATGACAATCTCGTTGCTGCAGCCCAGATTGAAGACGTGATCGACGGGGTAATCAACTCGCTAAGCGACCTGCCAAAAAAAGTGGGCTCAACCGACACGACGCAGTTCGCCTACATGGCAGACATTCTCAAGCCACTGGTTTCAACGCCAGTGATTGCCAAGTTAGCCGAGGCTTACATCGATGAAAAACGTCGCCAGGGCTACGTTGACTACAGCGACCAAGTGGCGCTTGCCGAGCGCGCTGTTCGCGAGGTCCCTGCCCTTCGCGAGCGCGAGCGCTCTAGCTATTCGCAGATTCTCTTGGATGAGTACCAAGACACTTCTTACTTGCAGACCAGGCTTTTGAAGAACCTCTTTTCTGGTTCCTCGGTATTCGCAGTCGGCGATCCGAATCAATCTATCTATGGCTGGCGTGGCGCGAGTGCCTCAAACCTTAGTCAGTTCCATGAGGATTTTGAGTCGGGGGAGGCAGCAGCAGATTTCACCTTGTCCACCTCGTGGAGAAACCCGGCGAGCGTGCTGGAGTTGGCTAACCGGCTAACCGGTGACTCAAAAGTGGTTACTTTGAAGGCGCGCGAGGGCGCAGGCGACGGGCTCATTTCGGTCAAATTTGAACAGGATATGCACCAAGAAGCTGGCGCTGTTGCCGCCTGGTTCAAAGCAAAAATGACTGGCGATTCCACCGGTGCCCTGCTGATGCGTAAGCGCAGTCAAATGCCATTATTCGTTGATGCCATGCAGGCGCTTGGCCTGGATGTTGAAGTTGTCGGCTTGGGCGGACTACTAGAGATGCCAGAGATCGTCGACCTTATTAGCGCATTGAGGGTTGTCCACTACCCAGAGGCAGGTTCTCAGTTGATTCGCCTCCTTACCGGGCCAAGGTGGCGCATTGGTGCCAAGGATGTCGAACGGCTCCATCGTTATGCAACCAGACTTGCCAAACTTACCGACGAAGATTTGAAAGTACGTCAGCAAGAGGGGTTAGAGAAGGAGGATGCGGTCTCGATTGTCGACGCCCTAGATCTCCTTTTGGATGAAAAAAATCCGGAAAAAATTGGCTTCAGCGACCTTGGTTTGCCCCGCCTAAAGGATGCAGCGCAAACTCTTCGAAACTTTAGGCGTCGCACCGGCATGCCTTTGGTCGAGTACGTCCGGGTAGTCGAGCAAGAGCTCTGGTTAGACATTGAGGTGGCCGCCAACCCGAGGCGAAAGAATCCGATGGCACACCTCAATGCCTTCGCAGCGGTGGTCTCCAGCTATGCCGGAAGCAACAATCGCCCTCACCTAGGCGCGTTCCTCGAATGGCTCGAATTTGCCGATGAACGCGAGCGTTTTGAAGTGCCAAGCACCAACCCCGAGAAGGGTGTGGTTCAGGTGCTCACCATTCATGCCGCCAAGGGGTTGGAATGGGATAACGTCTGTGTTGCAAATCTCGTCGAAGGTGACTTCCCGGGGGAGGGCAAGGGAGGCACTGGTTGGCTCGGCTTGGGGCGTCTGCCTTACCCGCTGCGTGGCGACCGCGAGTCACTTCCTCAGTGGAACTACCGCCAAGTTAGCAGTCAGCCCGAGGCTAAGCAGAGTCACGAAGATTTCAAGGCGGCCGCCAAGGCGCACCAACTTCTTGAGGAACTTCGGCTTATCTATGTGGCCGTAACTAGACCCAAGACCGAACTCTTGTTGACCGGGTCTTATTGGAAACCTGGCAACAAAAAGCCACGAGCTGCTTCGCGGTTCCTCGTGACTGCACTCGAGACAGAATCGCTCTCGCAAGTCGAGTTACCCGAACTAGCTGTTGAAGTAAACCCTCTGATGGAAGTCCAGAAATTCGAGAGTTGGCCTCTGGACCCCCTCGGTGAGCGTCACCGGGCTGTAGTAGAGGCGGCCCGCGACCGCACGTTGTCAGCCATAGACCGCGAAGCCGAGCTTGCAGCCGGTGTCGAATTTGGCGACCGGGTGCAGGCCGACATCGACTTGCTATTAGCTGAGCGTGACGAACAGCAAACCGCGAGTCAACTGGTGGAACTTCCGGTTCGAGTACCCGCATCAAGATTCAAGGACTTTGTTTCAGACTTGCCTGCGCTGATTGAGCGCTATCGCAGACCGATGCCGCAGAAACCTTATAAACAAACGCGTGCCGGCACGCTCTTTCACTCTTGGGTTGAAGCGCGGTATGGCGCCGAACACCTGGTTGAAGACATTGACTCGCCTGACAACGAGAATCGGAGCTTTGATCTAGAGTCGATAGCCGAACTCCAGGCCAACTTCGAGCAGTCTCGTTGGGCGGGGCTAGAGCCGCTTGAGATCGAGCGGGAAATTCAATTGACCATCGAAGGCAATACATTTATTTGCAAACTCGATGCGGTGTTCCAAACGGAACAAGGCGTCGAGGTCATCGACTGGAAGACCGGAAAGCAACCGAAAGATGCTGCGGATGAAGAGCTTCGTGCACTCCAACTAGCTCTATATCGGTTGGCGTATTCGCGATTTAGTGGACTTCCAATCAATCAAATCGAAGCAAGTTTCTACTTCGTATCCGAAAACATTGAAATCAGGCCAGCAAAAATGCTCGACGAGGCTGAGTTGATTGAACTATGGAAGAAGACGATCTCGAACTAGAAGAGTTCGTTGTCTGATTTTTCAGGTAACTCGATTGGCTTGGTTTTGTCATCCACCTGGGATGAACGAGCGTCGGTCGAATCCTCGTCAGCGAGCACATCTAGTTCGATGTCTTCAGCAATGACATCGATAGGCGCTGTTTCAAGAGAGACATCTACATCTGCCGTGCCCGAAGAGGTCTCGTTGATCTCGATGATTTCGAACTCGTCGTCAGATTCGATCGAAATCACGGTTTCCGAAATCTCTTCGAATACTGGCTCGGTGATTATGGCGGCGATCGGTGCAGCAGTTAGGCGGCCAATGACTCCAGCCTCAACGTCTCCGGCCAAGGTTGCAAGCATTTCAACCGCATCATCGATGATTGACTGGTCACCCTTGTTGACACCGTGCATGAGCCATCGAGCTCGCTCGAATTCGCTGTACATAATCGCTCGTTGGCGAATTGAAGGGTCAACAGCCGGGCGGTTGGCGCTGTAAGCGGCTAGAACTGCATCGGCGAACGGGTCGTTTTCTGAGCCAAGAATCCACGACAAATCTTCAGCCGGGTCACTAATCTTTAGGCTGCTCCAGGCCAAGACGCCGGCCACGCTGCGGCCATCCTCTTCAAGGACGGTGTCACCGTTGAGCGCACCGTGCACAACAGTCGGCTGAAAGCGGAACAGGCTTGAATCCTCGAGCACTGCCTCCCAGCGCGAGAGCAATGACGCGGGAACTTTGCCGGTTGCCGCGAATCGGTCTAGTTCGGCTGTGCGAGCTCGAAGGATATCTTCTGGTTGAAACTCAGGTAGGTGTGCATTTTCAACCACGGTCAGAGGCAACTTATGAATGGCCGCAATCGCTAGGCCGATGTTGCGTGCAAGTTCTGAATCGCCGCTGACCGAACCGACATCGATCGGGCTGCCGTAAACGAAATCAAAAATCAGAGCGCGCGCACCCTTGTCATCCTTGGTTTCACCCAACAGGCTGGTGATTTTGAAAGGTAGAGCCGCGCGACCATCGGCGCCAAGTGCACGAAGTGCCTGAAGCTCAACTTCTTGCTCGGTGCCGGCAGACTGGGTGTTTGCGATGCGGACTACGTAGTGTTCGCCAGTGGTTGCAGTTAGTAGAGCGGTGTCAAATGCGCCGTCTGCGCCTGCGTTCAAACTCTTCACCTGAACGAAATCAAGGTGGCGGACAGCGTCCTTAGCTAGCGCAGCTAAAATCAAGGGAGATTTGGCCATGTATTTCAGGGTAGACAAAAACTAGCCAATCGCTCGGCACCGCCACACCCCAGACGAAGGAAGTCAAGATGCACGAACCGCTCAGCCTTCCTCTCGCGCGCTCGGCAATCGACCGCGACAACGTCACACGAAGCCAAGCCGGTTTGCTCAATAAACTTTGGCAGGATGAAACCGTTCGAGTCTTGGTTCTCTGGGACGGAAAGACACTGCTACTCGGCTCGCCAGATGAACCAAGCCCACAGCTGCGACTGATTGAACCAAAGTATTTGGCGACAACACGTGCCGCTGGAAGTGTCGAGATCGAGGCTTACCTGGGTTTCACCGTTGAAGCCGAAGCTGGCATTCCGGCTGAGTCCAAGATCTTGCTGGCCTCGGTTGATGCAGCCGGTGCCGCCGAAATCGAAGCGGACCCCGAAGCTTGGCATGGCCTTCGACGCACCGGTGCCGGTCTCAGTGCCCGGGACGCAGGGCTCTATGCTGAAGCGCTGGCCTTGGCGAATTGGCACGCAACTCACCTTTATTGTCCGCGTTGCGGCGAGGCCACCGAAACTTCCGAGTCGGGTTGGGTTCGCGATTGTCCAAGAGATGGTCACCAGATATTTCCACGCACCGACCCGGCAATTATTGTCAGCGTTATCGATGAGCAAGATCGAATCTTGCTCGGTTCCCAGGGCGTTTGGGAAGAAAATCGTTGGTCGATCCTGGCTGGTTTCGTCGAACCCGGAGAATCACTGGCCGCTGCCGTTCAGCGTGAGGTGTTCGAAGAGTCTGGCGTGCGGGTGATCGCTCCCGAATATCTGGGCAGCCAGGCCTGGCCATTCCCTTATTCCTTGATGGTTGGTTTCACCGCTCGGGTAGACCCTGCTCATCGGGGTTTGCCGCTAAATCCAGATGGTGTGGAAATCGAGAAACTGCGTTGGTTTAGTCGCGAGGAGCTGGCGGCTGAAGCCGATAACCTGCTGCTGCCCGGCAAGCTTTCTATCGCTGGCGCGCTAATTGAGCACTGGTACGGAGGCTCAATTGGATCCTGAGCTATTGCTCGATAATCTCGATCCCGAGCAGCAAGAAGCCGCCAGATCATTGGTTGGCCCAACCTGTATTTTGGCTGGTGCGGGCACCGGTAAAACGCGAACGGTTACTCACCGGATTGCCTACGGAATCGCAAAGGGCTTCTTTGCCGCTAACCGTGTGTTGGCTTTGACCTATACCAACCGTGCGGCCGGCGAACTGCGCGCCCGCCTGCGACAGCTGGGCATCGGCGCAGTTTCGGTGAAAACCTTCCACGCCGCAGCACTTGCCCAGCTCGAATATTTCTGGCCCCAGTTTGCGGGAGTTCCGGCGCCTACTGTTCTGGAGTCCAAGGCCTCGCTTATCGCTAAGGTAGCCGAAGCGCAGAAAATTCGTCTCGAAGTCGGCGGTGTTCGCGAACTTGCAGCCGAGATTGAATGGCGAAAGTTTTCGATGTTGAGCATGGCTGAATACGCCGAACTCGCCAGCACTAGGCCTAAGGTTGCTGGGTTGAGTCCGGCCAAAAATGTTGAACTGCAACAGGCCTATGAGGACGCCAAGATCAAGGCGCAAAGGATCGACTGGGAGGACGTCCTGGTCTTGACCCTCGGGATGTTGCGCGCTGAACCACGTGCCCTAGCCCATGTTCATCAGCAGTACCGCTTCTTCACGGTTGACGAATACCAAGATATTTCACCGCTTCAGCACGCCTTGTTGGATGCCTGGCTCGGCGATCGCAGCGAACTCTGCGTGGTGGGCGACCCAAATCAAACCATTTACTCATTCACTGGGGCTAGCAGCAGCTATTTGCAGAACTTTTCCAAGACCTACCCTGATGCAAATGTGATTCAACTCACACGTAACTATCGGTCGACTCAGCAGATTGTGAATTTTGCCAATCGACTGACCGAAGAGTCGGGCTTCGTCGAGCCTTTGCAGTCGCAGGGTGAGGTTGGCCTAGCCCCACGCACCATTTCTTTCGCCACCATCCAGGATGAATGTGCCTCGATCGCGGCTTCGATCAAGAACAAAATTGGCCAGGGCATTAAGGCCAGTGAGATTGCAGTCCTCTACCGAGTCAACGGGCAGTCTGAGGCGATAGAAAATGCTCTTGCGCAGGCTGGCGTCGACTATCAGGTTCGCGGCGGCGAGCGCTTTTTCAATCGAGTTGAGATTCAAGCCGCTATTCGAGCCATCCGCGCTGAGGCAGTCTCGGCCACCGATAAGCCGCTATTCCAGGTGGTTTCGGAGATTTGCCGGTCTCTCGGTTGGCAGACTCAGCCCCCAACCGAGCCAGGGTTGATGCGTGACAAGTGGGAATCATTGAATTCGCTGCTTGCAATCACGGATGAGTTGCCAGCCGAGGCGACGATTGCCGAATTCGCTGCCGAACTGGATGAGCGTCAGCGCTCTCAGCACGAACCGATCAAGGCGGCAGTCACGCTGTCCACCATCCATGCGGCCAAGGGTCTCGAATGGGAGATTGTGCACATGCTTGGCCTCACTGAAGGATATTTGCCGATTAGCTACGCGCAAACCGAAGCACAGGTTCGCGAAGAGAAGCGCCTCATGTATGTGGGAATCACCCGTGCAAAACGTGAAATCACTCTCACCTGGGCAAGGCGCGATGCAACCTCAACTCGCGACCGCGAACCATCGCGATTCTTCAACCAGCTACTTGCTCGCGGCTAGATGGCAAGAGCAGGCCTCATGTTCAGGCCAACTCAACTCTGTGATTGCCCCGGATGCAAGCGCCAATCGATAACCGACGAGTTCGTTTTCGGTTGGGTTGAAACCACCCACATCGTCTAGGTGAGCAAGAATCTTTTGAATGGCTAATCCGGCACAAAAGAGGCGGCTAGCCGAGTCATCCAGGCGGTTCTGGTTGGTCACAAGTTGACTTGCCACAACCGGCCAGCTGGCATCCTCGTTGATCCGCGATTGCTCAAGGCAATAAAGGCACGGGCCGCGGCCTGGCACGATTAGCGGGCTCACGCTCGCCGAGTCAACATCAAAGTTGATGGCAAGATGTGGAACATCGCGATTAAGCCACTGAACGTATCTTCTCGGTTCGATGACCTGTTGCCCGATTATTACCGCCAGATCGATTGCCTCAAGGTTTCGGGCCGTGAGTTTGTGACCCGGCACCAGGCTCATTTGATTTGGCGAGCTCGCAAGCAGTGCGCTTATGGCTTGGATTTTGGGTTTGCCCAGAAGCTGACTGGGGTAAGCGCTTGGCCCAAGGTCTTTGGCTTCAACCAAACTCTGATCGTGGCTGACCACCCGGCCGACACCCGCGGAAGCCAATCCGAGGGCGGTTGCGAGTCCGGCGCCAGACAAGTCATCGATGTGAACGGTGCGGAACTTTCGCTCCATTAGGACGGTTGCGCCATCCGAAGAATTTAACAGGCTGGCTCGGATGATTTCGGCAAAGGCGCCAGCGACGAAGTCTTCGCTCAGCGGCTGCTGCAGTGGAGGGGTGTTCTTGAGGAGCAATGGTTGAAGTGATTCAACGAGATTCTGGCCATCCCTCTCGATTACTCCAAGTTCATCCATGATTTGCGGAAGTTGCTTATCGGCGATGCCCCGATAGAGCGCTGCGATAAGTCTTTCCTGGGCGGGGGTCAACGAATTGAAGATGACTTTTTCGTTGCCGGAACCAATTTGAAGGCTATTTAGGTCGCGCCAGAGGGCGGTTTGATGTGGGTTTATTTTGAGCATGCTCAGAGTGAAGCAAATCAAAAAAGTTGCCGCGTGAGTTATCCCCAACTCAGAATCTTCGGACTCCGAGCGAGCCGAATCCGAGTACGGCTATTCGCCAAGTAGGTCGCGAAGCGCCCGATCCATCTCGTCGCCCGATTCGCCGTTGCCCTTGAGCTTGGCGATTAAACCAGTCGGATTCGTAATGTCATCGGAGCTTGGAACGAGATCAGGATGATTCCAGAGTGAATCGCGTTTCTCGATCCCCACTTCGCTGCCGATTTTGCGCCACAGAGCCGCTGCTTCACGCAATTTTCTTGGGCGAAGTTCAAGGCCTACGATGGTGCCGAAAGTTTGCTCTGCCGGCCCGCCCGTGGCGCGGCGCCTGCGAACAGCCTCACCAATTGCTGCCGCTTTTGGCAACAACTTAGTCGAGTCCTCGGTGACAACGTCAACCCAGCCTTCGATGAGGGCGAGCATGGTTTCGATTCTGTCTAGCGCAAGTTGCTGCTCGTCTGTGCGCGCAGCGATGAACGCTCCGGTTTCCAGGGCGCGTTTGAGCTCCTCTGGGTTTGTGGCGCTAAAGTCCTCGGCAATCTCATTGATTCTTTCATTGTCGATCTTGATGCCGCTGGCATAGTTCGAGATCTGGCCGACAATGGCATCCCGAAGCCATTTGCTGTGCTTGAAAAGGCGGGTGTGGGCCATCTCGCGAACGGCTAGGTAAATGTATGCTTCTTCAACATCAACCTCCAACCCGGTGATAAACGCCTCAAGATTCTGCGGCACGAATGCCACGCGTTGGTCTTGGAATATTGGCAAACCGATGTCGCCACCGGAGATTACCTCGGCTGAAAGTTTGCCTAAGGCCTGGCCGAGTTGCATGGCAAAAAGTGCGCCGCCGGCCGAACGCATCAGGCCGCCCGCGTTTCCGAGAATTGATGCAAGTTCTTCAGGAGCGTTGTCACGCAAATTTTGAGCCAGCGCTTCGCTCATGCGATTGGCAACCGGTGACGAAAGCGCTTCGAAAAGCGGCATGGCATCGGCAACCCAAAGTTCCCGAGTGAGCAACTTCGGTTCGCTTACAAGGCCCGACATTGCAGTGGCCTGGTCAAGCCACAGGGCGCCGATGGTCAGTGCATCACGGATGGCTTTGCGCGATTCTTCGGTCACGCCGGTGGCCTCGCCTCGGGCGATGGCTCGCGCCTGGTCGGTGGCAAGCTTCCAATTTACGGAACCGTCGGCGTTGTCATCGGAACCTAGGGCATTTTGCAGTTGTTCAACCATCTTGGCGATTAACTTAGGGTCATTCGGGAGCCCAGCGGCGGCGGCCAGTTCAGCTGCATCGCCGCCCTTGCCAGCCATAAAATCCTTGAGAAACTTTTCGAAGTCTTCTGGGTTCATGCAGTCAACGCTAAACCTAGAATCCTGAGAAGTTCCCGAGATTCGTCACTCTTCCCAGCTTTGTTCGCCCTAAGCGTTGTGCATGTAGAGTCACGATCGTGCCGATGTCTGCTAGCCGGCTTAGGCTTAAGGCAATGTCGCAAAAGTCTAGAGCCCGCAAGCTTACGGGCATTGGTTTCCTGGCCCTGTTCATGGGTTGCCTCTTCGCGCTCGTGTTCCTGCCAACCCCTTACGTGATTGAGCGCCCTGGGCCGGTTTTTGACGTGTTGGGCAAGAGTGATGGCAAGCCGGTAATCACCATCGATGGGGTTGCCTCCTACCCAACTACCGGCCGTCTAGATGTGCTCACCGTTAGCGTTGCCGGCAACCGCGAAAACACCCCTAGTTGGCTCGAGCTTGGCTGGGCCTGGCTCAACCCGGCAGAGGCAATCGTTCCCTTAGATGTGATGTTCCCGCCGAACGTGAGCACCGCGCAGGTTGAAGCTGAATCCAGCGCCATGATGGAGGTCTCGCAACAAGACGCCATTGCGGCTGCGCTGACCAAACTTGGCTACAGCGTTCCATGGCACGTTTACGTGAGCGAGGTTAGCAAGGGTAGCCCATCAGCCGGAAAGCTCGTGGCTGCAGATTTTGTGCTCAAAATAAACAAGGTTGACATTCGCGACATTGATCAGATGCGAACGGTCATTAACGATTTAGCTCCGGCTGGCCCGCTCAACGTAGAGGTGCTTCGCGCCGGCAAAGCTGTCGTGGAACAAATCACCGCCACCAAGAATGCCGAGGGTAAATACCGTCTCGGAATCCTCGCCGGTTATAAATACGACTTCCCGGTGAACGTGAAACTTCAGCTTGGCGAGGTCGGCGGCCCAAGTGGCGGCATGATGTTCGCCCTTGGCATTATCGATCGGCTTACTCCGGGGCAACTAACCGGCGGAAAGCACATCGCCGGCACGGGAACAATCGATGCAGCAGGAAATGTTGGCCCAATTGGTGGAATCAAGCACAAGCTTTTCGGTGCTGCTTCCGCTGGTGCAACCATATTCCTAGCTCCGGCTTCCAACTGCGACGAGGTAGTGGGGCACATTCCAGTCGGCCTAAGTGTGATCAAAGTGAACACCCTTAGTGAGGCTAAGGCCGACCTAGAAAAACTTGCAACTGGCACCAACCCGGCAACCTTGCCAACCTGTTCAACCAAGTAACTAAAGGACAAGCAATGACCAACGTAACCGGCTCAGTTCGCCGCATCAGTCCATTCAGGCTGTCAATCTTGATCATCGTGGTTCTTGGTGTCGCCTTTGCCGGCTACGCCAGCGTTCTCACTGACTTCTTGTGGTTCGATCAACTTGGATTTTCAAGCGTTCTAGTCACCCAAGTTGTTGCCCAAGCAGCCATGTTCCTGGCTGGCGCTGTAGTGCTGGGTGGTGTCTCAGGCTTGAGTCTGGCACTGGCTTACCGGCGCCGACCTATCTACCTAAAGTTCCCAGACCAGAATGATCCATTCGGCGTCTATCGTCAGCTGATTGAGCAGCTAAGAAAAGTCGTCATGATTGGCCTTCCGATCCTGCTTGGAATTTTCGGCGGTGTTGCCGCGATTTCGAAGTGGGATGTTGCCTTGGCTTGGTTCAACCGCACTTACACGGGTGAGGTTGACCCGCAGTTCGGTCTAGATATTTCCTTCTACTTCTTTGATCTGCCATTCCTAACTTCAATCACGACCTATGCCTCGGCGACGATTCTGATTTCCGGACTACTGGCAGCTTTTGTTCACACAGTATTCGGTGGCATTCGCTTCAGCGGTCGTCGTTCAACCATCACCAAGGCTGCTCGCGTACAGGTATCAATCATGTTTGCGCTCTACCTTGCAATTCAGGGAGTAAGCCTTTGGCTTGACCAGTACAAGACCATGACTAATTCATCGGGTCTGTACACCGGTGCAACCTATGCCGATGTCAATGCCGTCATTCCTGGATTCCAGATCCTTGCGCTGATCTCAGCCGTGGTTGCCGCTTTGTTCTTGGTGACAGCATTCGTCGGTCGCTGGCGTCTACCGATCATGGCCACGGGTCTAATGGTGGTCAGCTCGATTATTCTTGGCGGGCTTTACCCTTGGGTGGTTCAGACCTTCCAGGTGGGGCCTAATGAGCGAACCCTTGAAGCTCAGTACATCGATCGGAACATCGAGGCAACGCGCAAGGCGTATGGCCTTGATGCCGTTGAAAACCAGGACTACCAGGCAAAGACCGATACCACTGCCGGGGCCCTTCGCGCTGATGCCGAAACCACAGCAAACATTCGCATCATCGACCCAACTTTGGTGAGCGCCTCGTTCCGCCAACTCGAACAGTTCCAGCAGTACTACAACTTCGAGAATCACCTTGACGTTGATCGCTATGCCATTGAAGGAAAGACCCAAGACACCGTCATTGCGGTTCGTGAGTTGAACCAGGCCGGCTTGGGTAGCGCTAGATCTTGGTACAACGACACCATCGTCTACACCCACGGATACGGCGTCGTCGCTGCCTACGGTAACCAGGCCAGCTCTGATGGCCAGCCGGTATTCCTTCAGTCAGGTATCCCATCGAAGGGCGCATTGGGCGCCTACGAACCACGCGTGTACTTTGGCGAAAACTCCCCGACCTACTCGATTGTCGGTTCGGACAAATCTGCTAAACCGCGTGAGTTTGACTACTCAGCCGGAAACACCGAGTCAGACCAGACCTACACAACTTTCACCGGCAACGGCGGCCCAACTCTAGGCAACGTAGTGACTCGCCTGGCCTACGCGATGAAGTTCCAGAGTGAGCAAATCTTGCTCTCCGATGCGGTTAACGAAAAGTCGCAAATTCTGTATAAGCGCAACCCAATCGATCGCGTCAAGGCGGTGGCGCCATACTTGACCCTGGATTCTGACGCTTATCCGGCCGTTGTCGACGGTAAGGTTCAGTGGATCGTCGATGGCTATACAACCTCGTCAAACTACCCATACTCGCGTGCTGAGAACTTCAGCCAGACCATTGCCGACACTTCAACCACCAACCGACTCAGCCGTGGCTCGATTAACTACATTCGAAACTCGGTGAAGGCAACCGTCGATGCCTATACCGGTGCCGTGAAGCTATACGCATGGGACACCAAGGATCCGATCCTCAAGACCTGGTCCAAGGTTTACCCTGGCACGCTTCGTCCAGTGAGTGAGATGTCAGGCGCACTGCTGAGCCACGTTCGCTATCCGGCTGATCTATTCAAGATGCAACGCGCCATCTTGGGCAGCTACCACGTTACCGACTCAGGTTCTTTCTACTCTCAGCAAGACGCTTGGATGACGCCGAATGACCCAGTGGGTGTAACTACGCCAAATAGTGGCATTTTGCAGCCGCCGTACTACCTGACGATGCAGGTTCCGGGCACTGATGCTCCAGCATTCTCGATTTACAGCACCTTTATTCCGCGTTCAACTGGGGAGTCCAGTCGAAACGTGCTCCGCGGATACTTGGTGGCTGACTCCGATGCCGGTTCGGAAGCCGGAAAGGTGTCCCCAAACTATGGAAAGCTTCGACTGCTGACCTTGCCAAAGGCGCTGAACGTGCCGGGGCCTGGATTGGTTCAAAATAACTTCAACGCAGACTCAGAAGTTTCGCGGTTGCTGAACATTTTGAGACAGGGTTCAACCACCGTTCTGAATGGAAACCTTCTAACCTTGCCGGTTGGTGGCGGGCTGCTCTATGTTCAGCCGGTCTACATCAAGTCCACCGGCGAGACTAGCTATCCCCTTTTGAAAAAGGTCTTGGTTGCTTTTGGTGACAAGATCGCCTTCGAAGACACTCTTACTGCGGCGCTAGATTCGCTATTCGGCGGAAACTCTGGTGCCGTGGGTGGCACAACGGGCCCTGTGGTGACGCCAACGACTCCAGGTGAAACTGGCGCACCTAGTGCGGCGCTAAAGGCGGCACTAGCTCAGGCGCGTCAGGCGATGCTCGACAAGAGTCAGGCGATGGCTGCAGGCGATTGGACAGCATACGGCAAGGCCGAAAAGGCGTTGAAGATTGCAATCGATGCTGCCCTGGCCGCGGCCAAGTAGGTTCGCTTCTCTGACTTAAGCGTGCTACACTTGGAACTTCGCCGCGGGGTGGAGCAGTTCGGTAGCTCGCCGGGCTCATAACCCGGAGGTCGTAGGTTCAAATCCTGCCCCCGCAACTAGAAACACATCGCATGCGGTGAACGAAAAGCCCGTCCCATTAGTGGGGCGGGTTTTTTGTTTGTGGATAAGTTCGGCGCCGTCGAAGTTTTTCGACAAGTCTTTGGTTCATGAAATGGCAAAACAGATCGAGCCTCATTGCCAGCGCGGGCTTAGTAATGGCGCTATACCAATTCCATCCGACGCCAACCTGGGCCTGCACCACTGGAGGCGGGGGGAGTTTTACGGTGGGTTCGCAAACCAGCTCCACCGCAGTCACGGTTTGTGCGCGTTCGGTTGTCGAATCAAAATCGACAACCTCGGCCAAGCCTGCCACTCCTGTGGCTAAACCGGCGCCAAAACCCGTCGCCAAACCGATTGCAAAACCACCAGCACCCAAGCCGGTCACCAAGGCTCCACCCAAGGTTGTCCTTCTCACACCCATTAAGACCGGCGTTCCGGCGTCGCTAACCAAGCCAGTCGCGAAGCCTGCGCCCAAAACAGTGGTCAAAGCCAAGCCTTCGGTGCCGGTGAAATCGCCAGCGCCACAAGCGGCCACACCTGCCAAAACTGTTTCGGCAACCAGCGTTAACACTGCGGAAGCAGACTTTTCACCGATGGCGCTCATCGTCTCGGCAAGTGAAAATCAGGTTACCGTCGGTGAAGACGTGACTTTCTGGACCAACGCCGTCACCCACTATCGGTCGGGTGCTCTTCTCGGTAAAGCAACCGAGGTGATGTTTGCTCCGAGTTCAATAAGTTGGAATTTCGGCAATGGTGCAGGCGGTGCGGGAGGCACTGTCGGAGCATCGTTTTCTAGTTCGGGGGAGTACCTAGTGTCCGCGAATGTTCGGTACAACGTGAGTTATCGAGTTGCTGGCTCGAGCGACTGGGTGGCGAGCGGTGAGATAACGGTCGGCGATTCAAACTCGATTCGAGTGTTCGATAACGATGACTCAGGTTCTGGGGCGAACAATCCAGAGCCGATTTCAAAAGAGGTCAAGTTGGTCGGTAAGAATTGCCTTGCCCGACCCAATGCGTTTGGCTGCGTTGGTTAACCCTCAGATAACTTTCAGGTTGTTTTCATAGACTAGTCAGACTTGCTTGCGATGCTCATCTCACAACCAAGTTTGAAAGGTTCGAAGTGTCTGATTACAACCGCCAATTCTTATTTGAGACCTCACCGATTCAGGGGTTCACGCCCAGCAAGAAACTGACGCTGCGCGAACGCTTGGCAAAACGAACTTCAATCTTTACCGGCACAGCCATTCTCATAATCGGCGCATCGATTGGCGCTGCGGTTGGCGCTGGCGTTGGGGTTGGGGTCTATAACTACTGGACCCGACCTGCGCCGGTGATCGTGAATAACGCCGACAGCGTGTCATGGGTAACTGCGGCGGCGGCCGCAGCCGCTCCGTCGGTAGCAACAGTTTCAGTTTCTAGTTCCTCAGGTGGCGGCAACGGTTCAGGTGTTTTCTTGACGGCTGATGGTTATCTGCTCACCAACACTCACGTGGTCACCCTGGATGGAGCCTCGGCCTCAGTCAAGATTGAGGTTAAAACCTATGACGGCCATGTTTACCCAGGAAATGTGGTCGGCACTGATCCAACTAACGATTTGGCCGTGATTAAGGTTTCGGCACCAGTAAAGTTCACGCCGATTGTTTTTGCCGATTCCAGCAAACTAAACGTTGGCGATGCAGTACTTGCCATCGGCGCCCCTCTGGGCCTCTCCAACACGGTCACTAAGGGTATTGTTTCGGCGCTGAACCGCACGATTCAGGTGGCTTCTGCCGCGGCGCCAGATAACTCAAATGGCGGCGGCCTTCAGTTCTATTCAGGTTCAGGTGACTCAGTCAACCTTCGCGTAATTCAGACCGATGCGGCAATCAACCCGGGCAACTCCGGTGGTGCGTTGCTCAATCAGAGTGGCGAACTCATTGGCATCAACGTGGCCATTGCCAATGCCGGCGGCACCGGTGGCAGCATCGGAGTGGGTTTTGCGATTCCATCAAACGTTGCCGAACGCATCGCTGGCGAAATTATGAAAACCGGTAGTGCAAGTCACGCACTGTTGGGGGCAATGGTCACAGATTCGGCAAACTCGGATGCCACAGCAAGTTTTTCGGTGGGAGCCAAAGTGGTCAAGCTAACCACCGGAGGAGCGGCTGAGAAGGGCGGCGTGAAGGCCGGAGACATCATCACGAAGTTCAACGGCGTGGCAATCACCTCGGCAAGCGAGCTCACGGCTGCCGTGCGCCAAGAAAAGGCTGGATCAAAGGCAACTCTAGAACTCATTCGAGATGGCAAGACCGTTGCCTTGAATGTAGTCTTGGGTGACGCTGGTTCGCAGTAACGAGGAGACCTAATGGATGATTTTGGACGCGAAGGTATTGGTGGGCAGACCGCCGGTTCGACGCTGCTCGAAGAGCAGGTTCAAAACGTAGACCCGGGTGACCACGAAAGAAACTCCCACTACGTCCGCAAAGAAAAAATCGTTGAATCCGCTGTCCTCGGCACCCCGGTAATCGCACTTTGTGGCAAGGTTTGGGTGCCTGGTCGCGACCCGGAGAAGTTTCCGATTTGTCCAACTTGCAAGGATATCTACGATGGCTTGCGGCCTGAAGATCCAAAGAGTGCCAACCCGGATAAATAGCCCAAAGGTAGACTCATCACTGTGAATGATGCACCGATCGGTATTTTTGACTCAGGCGTTGGCGGCTTAACCGTAGCCCGAGCGATTATCGACCAGTTGCCAAATGAATCAATCATTTATGTCGGCGATACGGCCAACACGCCTTACGGTCCGAAAAGCATCCCAGAGGTTCGCGAATTAGCGCTCAAAGTGATGGATCGCCTGGTCGATGAAGGCGTTAAGTTGCTCGTGATTGCCTGCAATTCAGCCTCGGCTGCTGTGCTTCGTGATGCTCGCGAGCGTTACACCGTGGGCCGGGGCATTCCGGTGGTAGAAGTTATTCAACCGGCTGTCCGCCGTGCCGTAGCTGCCACCCGTAACCGCAAAGTTGGTGTTATTGGCACGAACGCAACCATCACTTCGAAGGCCTATGACGATGCGTTTGCCGCTGCAGTCGACCTTGAAATCTTCAGCGCAGCCTGCCCAAGTTTCGTTGATTTCGTTGAACGCGGCATCACTTCCGGCCCAGAACTCTTAGCCGCGGCCGAAAACTACTTGGGCCCGATTCGCGCATCGGGCGTCGACACATTGGTCCTCGGTTGCACCCACTACCCGTTGCTGACCGGTGCCATCGCATACGTGATGGGCGAGGATGTGACGTTGGTCTCAAGTGCCGAGGAAACCGCCAAAGATGTCTACCGTACGCTTGTGGCCCATGACCTGCAGCGCACCAGCGCCCAGCCGCCCACATTGCGCTTCCAGGCCACTGGCGATGCAGCTTCATTTGGCAAGCTTGCTCGACGGTTCTTGGGGCCAGAAGTAGCTTCAGTCGAACACCTCGGCTAATCAGTTTTTATCAATAGGAGAATCATGACCCTTCGTGCCGACGGCAGAACCGCAGACCAACTTCGCACCGTGACTGTTGAGCGCGGTTGGAGCGAGCACGCAGAAGGTTCAGCGTTGATCTCCTTCGGCGGCACCAAGGTTCTGTGCACCGCTTCATTTACCAACGGCGTTCCGCGTTGGAAGGTCGGCAAGGGGGAGGGCTGGGTCACGGCCGAGTATGCAATGCTTCCCCGCGCCACCCACACTCGCAATGACCGTGAGGCGGTCAAGGGCAAAATCGGTGGACGAACTCACGAGATTTCGCGCCTTATTGGTCGCAGTCTTCGCGCAGTAGTCGACGTGCGCGAGTTGGGTGAGAACACCATCGTCATTGACTGTGACGTGCTTCAGGCCGATGGCGGCACCCGCACCGCCGCAATCACCGGCGCATTTATAGCGCTAGCCGACGCCATCGAGTGGGGCAAGAAGAACAAGTTCATTGCCCAGAAGTCGAAGCCGCTCAGCGACAGCGTTGCGGCCATTTCGGTTGGCATCATCGACGGTGTGCCATTTCTAGATCTTGCCTACAGCGAGGACGTGCGCGCAGAAACCGACATGAATGTCGTGGTCACCGGCAGCGGCAAGTTTGTCGAGGTGCAAGGTACGGCCGAGGGTGTTCCGTTTGACCGCGATGAACTGAATGCGCTTCTAGACATTGCGCTCAAAGGCACAAGCGAATTGACTCAGATTCAGCAAGCAATTTTGGCCGAAGCAAACGCCTAATGAAGATTGTTCTGGCCACCCATAACGCACATAAAGTTGCCGAACTCGGCGCAATTCTAGGCTCGGCTGTCGACGGTCTCGAACTGGTTGGTTATGACGGTCCTGAGCCAGTCGAAGACGGCACAAGTTACCTCGAGAACGCTCTGATCAAGGCGCGAGCAGCATTTGCTCACACCGGTCTTCCGTCGATGGCGGATGACTCTGGAATCGCAGTCGAAATTCTGGGTGGTTCACCTGGAATATTCAGCGCTCGCTGGGCTGGCGGCCGCGACAACGTGGCCAATCGCCAACTCTTGCTGGCTCAATTGGCTGATGTGGCCGAGGAGCATCGTGCGGCAGCCTTCGTCTGCACGATCGCACTAGTCGGCCCCGATGGTGAGACAAGTTTCACCGGCATTTGGCCGGGCCGGGTGGCAACCGAGGAGCAAGGCGAGCATGGCTTTGGCTATGACCCGGTTTTCATCCCTGAAGGGTTTGAAGTGACCGCAGCGCAGCTAGACCCCGAGGTTAAAAACTCAATGAGTCACCGAGCGCTTGCTCTCGAACAACTGGCAAGTTACCTAAACGCAGTCGCTGGCTAAGTCGGCGAATTAGCGACCCAAAAGTTCGTCGCGCTTGTGCTCGCGACGCGCCTTGAGAACCTCAAGGATGATTGGGATAGTCGAGACAATCACAAAACCAATGGTGAAGTACTCGACGTGCTCGGCGACGAACGGAATCTTGCCGAGGAAGAAACCCAAGAGTGTGACGCCGGTGCCCCAGCCGATCACGCCGATGAAGTTGTAGCGCAAAAACTTTCGGTAAGGCATTTCGCCTACGCCGGCCGCAACCGGCACGAAGGTGCGCATAACCGGCACAAAGTGAGCAAGGATGATGGCTCGCGCGCCGTATCGTTCAAAGAATGAGTTAGTTCTGGACACGTTTTCGTGGCTGAACAACTTGGATTCAGGTTTGTTGAAGATTGCCGGCCCGGCCTTGCGCCCGATGAAGTAACCGGTCTGATCGCCTAGCCAGGCGGCAAGTGAAATCAGGAGGCAAGCCAACCAGATTGGCACCGTGAAAGAGGCATCGCCGAGTGGAATTTGAATGACGCCCGAGGCAACCATGAGGCCGGTGACAAAAAGCAATGAGTCGCCAGGCAGGAAGAAGCCGATAAGTAGACCGGTTTCGATGAAAACAATCAGCATCACCCCGATCATCGCGAACGCGCCGAACGAGGTGATGAGTGCTTCAGGCTTTAGCCATTCCATTCCAAACATGTGCCCCTAGCAGGATTCGAACCTGCGCACATGCCTTCGGAGGGCAATGCTCTGATCCCCTGAGCTATAGGGGCTTAGGTTGTCTTAAGCCTAACAGTGGCATGGTTTAGTCTGGTTGCTTAGGTTTCGCTCTGGAGGTACGTTATGGCACTGAAATTACCCGGTCAATGGATTTGGGATTCATGGTTTGTCTTCGATGGTGAGAATCACCACGCTTTCTACCTGCAAGCTAGCCGAGCATTGGGCGACCCTGAGCGACGCCACCGCAACACATCGGTTGGTCACGCAATCAGCAAGGACCTGAAGAACTGGACTGTCGTGGCCGATGCGCTCGCGCCGAGCGAGGCACCTGCACCAGATAGTTGGACCACTTGGACTGGTTCGGTCGTTCGCCAGCCGGATGGCAACTGGCGAATGTTCTACACGGGCACCAGTCGCGAGGATGCCGGCCAGCGTCAGACCGTTTGTGCCGCGACCTCGCCAGATCTAATCACTTGGACAAAGGTAGAAAACCTGCCAGTTCTTGCGGCTGATCCGCGCTGGTATGGCACCCTTCAGGAGGGGTTCCCATACGAGGCCTTCCGTGACCCTTGGGTTTACCAGATGGCCGGTGAAAAGGGCTGGACAATGTTGGTCACAGCAGAATTGAAGGATTCGGTTCATCCTCGTCAGCGTGCGGCAATGGCTATGGCCAAGTCAGATGACTTGATCAACTGGAAGCTCCTGCCGGCGACTTCGCAGCCCGACCAAGGTTTTGCTGAGACCGAAGTTTTCCAGTACGAAGTTGTCGACGGCGTGCCAATTCTTTTGTTCTGCACCGCAGGTCCAAACATCTCGGATGAACGTCAAGCCGAAGGCGAATTGGGTGGCGTATACAGCCTCCCAGTGCGTGAGGACCTTGAAGACATCAACTTCGAACATGCAACGCTTTTCCCGCGCAAGAACATCTACGCTTCTCGTCTAATCCAAGATGTCGACGGCGGCTGGAACCTGATCGCGTTCATTAACTATGTCGATGGCAAGTTCGTTGGCGAACTTTGTGACCCGATTCCGGTTACTGCTGACCCAATTCTCGGGCTAGTTCCGAAGGCGTAAACAGGCGTTATCTAGCCATTTTCGGTATGATTTAGGGGTACCCATCCGAGTTTGGCTAAGTCAAACCGCAGCGGGAACCTTCGTCACTTCGGTTAGGCAATATCTTGACTCCAGCAGAACTTTCTGCCGCGATTGTTCGCATCCTCGCAGCACTTCAAGCGAGCGGTCGACTTGGCGCTGCCGAACTGCCAGCCGAAGTTGTGATTGAACGCCCGAAAAACCGCGATCATGGCGACTGGGCTACCAACGTAGCCATGCAGATGGCCGGAAAATTTGGCATGAACCCTCGTGCCTTCGCCGAGTTAATCTCGCCTGAGCTTGAAGCCCTAGATGGCGTCGCAAAGGTTGACATCGCAGGGCCGGGTTTCATCAACATCACCTTCAGCGCTGCTGCTGCTGGCGAGGCCGCCAAGACCATCGTCGAAGCCGGTGAGGCCTTTGGCCGCGGCACCGATTGGGCAGGCATCAAACTTAACCTCGAGTTCGTTTCGGCAAACCCAACCGGTCCTATTCACCTCGGTGGAACCCGCTGGGCCGCTGTCGGTGACTCTCTCGCGCGTGTCCTTCAGGCTCAAGGTGCCGAGGTAACTCGCGAGTATTACTTCAACGACCACGGTGCCCAGATCGACCGCTTTGCTCGTTCGCTCATGGCTGCCGCCAAGGGTGAAGAGACCCCAGAAGATGGCTATGCCGGCGCTTACATCGATGAGATTGCCAAGCGCGTACTCGACGAAACCGCGGTCGACATCCTCGGCCTGCCTGAGGCCGAAGCCCAAGAAGCTTTCCGCTCTGCCGGAGTCGAGCTAATGTTCCAGGAGATTCGTGAATCTCTGCACGATTTCGGTGTTGACTTCGATGTCTACTTCCACGAGAACTCGCTTTATGAGTCGAAGGCGGTAGAGCGCGCCATCGAACGCCTCCGCGACCTAGGCCACATTTTCGAGGCCGATGGTGCCGTTTGGCTTCGTTCAACCACATTCGGCGATGACCGTGACCGTGTCATCATCAAGAGCGATGGTGAAGCGGCTTACATCGCAGGTGACTTGGCTTATTACCTTGACAAGCGTTCTCGCGGTTTCGACCGTTGCATCTACATGCTCGGCGCTGACCACCACGGCTATGTCCCGCGCATGATGGCGCTCTGTGCCGCTTACGGCGACGAACCTGGCGTCAACCTTGAGATCATGATCGGTCAGTTGGTTTATCTGGTTCGAAACGGTGAGCCTGTTCGCATGTCTAAACGTGCCGGAACCGTGGTGACCATGGAAGACCTCGTCAGCGCAGTTGGGGTCGACGCGGCTCGTTATGCACTGGCCCGTTCACCAATCAACTCAAACTTGGACATCGACCTAGAGCAGCTGGCCAAAAAGACCAACGACAACCCGGTCTTCTATGTGCAGTATGCCCACGCGCGCACCAAGCAGGTTGCTGTGAATGCAGCCAGCCTTGGCGTTGACAACAGTGAGTTCAAGCCTGAATTGCTGAGCCACCCATCCGAGTCTGAGTTGCTTGCCAAGCTAATCGAACTACCGCGTGTGATGGCATCAGCTGCCGAGCTCAAAGAGCCGCACCGCGTGGCTAGATATCTTGAAGAAGTTGCCGGCGCTTATCACCGCTGGTATGACAACTGCCGCGTCACACCCATCTCGGGTGGCGAGGTCGAATCAGTTCACCGCACCCGCCTTTGGTTGAACGAGGCGGCCGGCGTGGTGCTTCGCAACGGACTTTATCTGCTTGGCGTCAGTGCGCCAGAGAGAATGTAGGGGAATTCTTGTCTAACCACCTTGCGCCTGATTGGTTGCAGTATCCGAGCGACGTGAACGCTCTAGACGCACGCGTCTGGCCGCGCCACGCGTCTCGCCGCGCGACCGGTGAGGTTGAAATCGCCGGAGTTCCGGTCAATGACTTGGCCACCCAATTCGGCACTCCGCTTTATGTGATTGACGAAGATGACTTCCGTGCGCGTGCCACCTCGGCTCGCAACATTTTGGGCGACGCGGCCAAGCGAATTGGCACCGAAGCAAAGGTTTACTACGCGAGCAAGGCATTCCTAAGCACCGAGATAGTCGAGTGGATTGACCAACTAGGCCTAAACATCGATGTTGCCAGCGGCGGCGAACTGGCCGCGGCATTGGCCGGGGGAATCCCTGCTGCCCGCATTGGTTTGCACGGAAACAACAAGTCACTTCGTGAAATCGGCAGAGCCGTCAACGCCGGTGTCGGAGCAATCGTTATCGACAGCGAACTCGAAATTGAGCGCATCGCTGCAACCGCCGGAGCGCAAGACACCATTCAAGGTGTTCGTTTGCGCATCAATACGGGTGTCCACGCAAACACCCACGACTTCCTAGCCACCGCGCGCGAAGACCAAAAGTTCGGCATCCCCATTGCCGATGCTCCTGCCTTGGTTGCCAAGATTCGTTCGCACTCACACCTCAAGTTCTTGGGCTTTCACCAACACGTCGGTTCTCAAATTTTCACCGTTGAAGGTTTCGTCGAATCAACCAAGCGCCTGATTGCCCTTCACGCCGAGATGCTAGCCGGGGGAGCCATCCCGGAGCTAAACCTTGGTGGCGGTTTTGGAGTTAACTACAAGCCAGCCGACAAAGCCCCAGACCTTCGTTACTTCGCCGATGCAATCACCGCTGTGGTAGCTGAACAGTGCGCGAGCCTCGGCATCTCCGTGCCAAAACTTGCGTTCGAACCTGGGCGCTACATCGCCGGCCCAGCTGGAATCACTCTCTATAACGTTGGCACCATCAAGGATGTCAAAGTCACCGATGGCGCGACCCCAGCGGTTCGCAAGTATGTTTCGGTCGATGGCGGCATGAGCGACAACGCTCGACCATCGCTCTACGAAGCCGAGTATCACGTGACCCTCGCCTCGCGCAGCACCACCGCTAAGCCTGCTTTGGTTCGCGTGGTCGGCAAGCACTGTGAGAGTGGTGACATCGTGGTGCGCCACGATTATCTGCCTGAGGATGTCCAGCCAAACGACCTACTTGCGGTAGCTGTCACCGGCGCCTACTGCTATTCGCTCTCCAGCAACTACAATTTCCTGACCAGACCAGCAGTGGTTGCAGTCAGAAACGGCGAGGCTCGTCTCATCATCCGAGGCGAAACCGAAGCCGATCTGTTTACCCGCGACCTGCGTTACCAGGCAACCAAGGCCGAAGCTGCAAAGAATGAGAAGAGCTAAACCGTGACCGAATATCGTCCACTTAGAATCGCCCTTTTGGGTGCCGGCTCTGTCGGTGCGCAAGTGGCGCGTTTGCTCACTGAAAACAAGAGCGAATTGGCTGCCCGCGTTGGCGCCGAACTCGACCTAGTTGGCATCGCGGTTCGTGACCTAGGCTCTAAGCGCGCCGATGGCGTTCCTGCAGAGTTGCTAACCACCGATGCGGAGAGCCTGATTCTTGGCGCTGACATTGTCATCGAGGTCATGGGTGGCATCGAGCCGGCTCGCACCTACATTCTTCAGGCGCTGAACTCGGGTTCTGACGTCATCACCGCAAACAAGGCGCTGCTGGCAACTCACGGCACCGAGCTTTTCGACACCGCAGAGCAGGTTGGCGCTCAGCTCTACTTCGAGGCCGCAGTTGCCGGTGCGATTCCAATCATCCGCCCGCTTCGCGAGTCACTTGCCGGTGACAAGGTGAACCGAATCATGGGTATCGTCAACGGAACAACAAATTACATTCTGACAAAGATGCACGAAGATAATCGTGAGTTTGCAGATGTCCTCAAAGAGGCTCAGGCACTTGGTTATGCCGAAGCTGACCCAACTGCCGATGTTGAAGGCTTTGATGCTGCTGCAAAGGCTGCGATTCTCTCAGGACTTGCCTTCCATACTCGCGTAACAGTCGATGACGTGTATCGCGAAGGAATCTCAAAGATCACTCTTGAAGATGTCTCTATCGCTAAATCAATGGACCATGTCATTAAGTTGCTTGCGATTGCTGAACTCACTCCAGCTGATGAAATTTCAGTGCGTGTTCACCCAGTCATGATTGATAAGAGCCATCCACTTGCATCTGTTCGCGATGCATTTAACGCAGTATTTGTTGAGGCAGAATCTGCAGGACCTTTGATGTTCTACGGTCGTGGAGGGGGTGGTGCACCAACTGCATCAGCAATTCTTGGAGATGTGCTTGCAGTCTCTCGTCACATTGCACACAACGCAGTTGGTCAGCGCGAGACAGATTATGCAGATCGCGATATTGCGCCTATCGAAACAACTAAGACAAAGTTCTTAATTCGCCTCGTCGTACAAGATAAACCAGGTGTTTTGGCTGCAATTGCACAGGTATTTGCTGCTCAAGGCGTCTCCATTCAAACTGTGGATCAGAACGGTCGCGATGCAGATGCTGAATTGATTATCGTGACTCACCTTGCAACTGAAGGTGAACTCAAGTCAACAGTTGATGCGCTTAAGCAGATGGATATTGTCAGCAAGATTTCTAGCGTGATTCGGGTAGAGGGAGCGAGTGCCTAATGAGTTTCTTTAAGAAGAAGGAAGGCGCGCATCAATGGCTTGGCGTCATTGAAGAGTATCGCCACCGTCTGCCTGTCAGCGCAAAGACTCCAGTCGTATCGCTTCGCGAAGGTGGCACACCACTTATCTATGCATGCAATCTCTCTGAGATGCTCGATAACGAGGTCTGGGTAAAGTTTGAAGGAATCAATCCAACTGGCTCATTTAAAGATCGCGGAATGACCATGGCGATCTCTAAAGCCGCCGAAGATGGAGCCAAGGCAGTCATCTGTGCTTCAACTGGAAATACATCTGCCTCTGCTGCAGCATATGCAGTCAAGGCGGGAATGGTTCCGGCGGTACTTATCCCTGAAGGCAAAATCGCGATGGGTAAGTTGGCACAAGCCGTTGCACATGGCGCCACTTTGCTGCAGGTGCAGGGCAACTTTGATGATTGTTTAGTTCTTGCTCGCGAACTTTCTGAAAAATACCCTGTTTCACTTGTTAACTCAGTAAACCCATATCGCATCGAGGGACAGAAGACAGCAGCATTTGAAGTTGTTGATCTTCTCGGTGATGCGCCAGATATTCACACCTTGCCAGTAGGTAATGCAGGAAACATCACTGCATATTGGAAAGGTTATAACGAGTACTTCACCGATGGACTTTCAAAGAAGAAGCCTGCGATGTGGGGATTCCAAGCTGCAGGTTCTGCGCCATTGGTTCTTGGCCATCCAGTTGATAATCCAGAAACAATCGCAACTGCAATTCGAATCGGAAAGCCCGCTTCATGGAACCAGGCAATCGCAGCTCGCGATGAGTCAGCAGGACTTATCGATTCCGTGACCGATGAAGAAATCCTTGC
>ERZ650308.85-NODE-85-length-49941-cov-9.324139_pt1 | contig 49941 bp, 38 predicted proteins | sample MGYA00376244_ERZ650308 | MGnify/ENA primary metagenome ERZ650308 (study PRJEB26733, sample SAMN07839295) | wastewater metagenome | biome: small river; feature: stream; material: water | place: USA: North Carolina | collected 2016-04-26 ... | reverse complement strand
TAGCGAACAGTGCATTGACAATAGGTTCAACGAATATTGCTTTAGGAGCAACTTCAACTACATTAGCTGGTTTGAGTACAGTGACGGCAACTAATTTCGCGGGGGCATTAACAGGAAATGTAACTGGTAATGTTACCGGTAATGTGGTTGGAAATTTAACAGGAGATGTGACAGGTAACGTGACAGGAGCATTGACTGGAAATGCATCTACTGCTACAAAATTAGCTGCAACAAAAAATATCAATGGTGTAGCATTTGATGGTAGTGCAAATATTACGATTGCAGCTGATGCGAATACATTAACCGGTACTATATTAGCAAGTAATGTGGTGAATTCAAGTTTAACAAGTGTAGGAACAATTACAAGTGGAATATGGAGTGGAACTACTATTGCAGTTGCAAATGGGGGTACTGGTGCAACTACTGCAGCAACTGCTTTGACAAATTTAGGTGCTGAGGCAACCTCAAATAAAAGCACTGCAACTGATTTAGGTGCATCTGGTACAAGTGATTTATTATATCCATCACAAAAGGCTGTAAAGACATATGTAGACTTACAAGTTGCAGCAGCAGGGGTAGCTGATGGAAGTATTACGAATGCTAAATTAGCAGGAAGTATTACAGCAAGTAAATTAGTAGGAACAGATATCACTACTGTTGGAACAATCACAACGGGTGTTTGGAGTGGTACAGCGATTGCGAATAATAAATTAGCGAACAGTGCATTGACAATAGGTTCAACGAATATTGCTTTAGGAGCAACTTCTACTACATTGTCTGGTTTGAGTACAGTAACAGCAACAAATTTCGCTGGAGCACTGACTGGTAATGTAACAGGAGATGTGACTGGAAACTTGACTGGAGATGTAACAGGGAATGTGACAGGTAACGTAACTGGAGCATTGACTGGTAATGCGTCTACTGCAACTAAACTAGCTGCAACAAAAACTATCAACGGTGTAGCATTTGATGGTAGTGCGAATATCACAATTGCTGCAGATGCAAATACTTTATCAGGAACAACCTTAGCAAGTAATGTGGTGAATTCAAGTTTAACAACTGTTGGTACCATTACTTCTGGTGTGTGGAGTGGTACAGCGATTGCGAATAATAAATTAGCGAATAGTACTACTACTTTAGGTTCAACTACAATGACTTTAGGTGGAACAGTGACATCTGTAACTGGATTAACTTCGGTTACATCAACAGGCTTTACAGGAGCGTTAACTGGCAATGCAAGTACTGCAACTGCTTTAGCAACTGGAAGAACTGTCTCAACAACAGGTGATGTTACTTATACAAGTGGGTCATTTGATGGTACTGCGAATGTTACTGGTACTGCTACTTTAACAAATACTGCAGTAACTGCAGGTAGTTATGGATCAACTACTGCAATTCCGACATTTACTGTAGACACAAAAGGAAGACTAACTGCAGCTGGTAGTGCAAGTATCATTGCAGATGCTGGAACATTGTCTGGGACTACCTTAAAATCTACTGTTGTCAATTCAAGTTTGACAAGTGTGGGAACGATTACTTCTGGAACATGGAGTGCATCTGTAATAGATGTAGCACATGGTGGAACTGGTGTTACGACTTCAACTGGTTCAGGTAATTTGGTTTTATCAAATAGTCCTACATTAGTAACTCCAATATTAGGAACGCCAACTTCTGCAACTTTAACAAATGCTACTGGATTGCCAATTGCAACAGGGGTAAGTGGTTTAGGAACTGGTATCGCAAGTTTCTTAGCAACGCCAACTAGCGCAAATTTATTAAGTGCAATGAGTGATGAGACTGGAACTGGACTATTAGTGTTTGCGAATACGCCAACTTTAGTAACACCAATTATAGGAGCAGCAACAGGAACTTCATTAAGCTTGACTGGTAATTTAAGCGGAGCTGCAGGAACCTTCTCATCTACTTTATCAGCTGGTGCATCTACCTTAGCAAGTGCTTCAATAACAGGCAATGCATCAGTTGGTGGCACACTTGGTGTGACTGGTGCAACATCATTAACTTCATTAATTGCTTCTGGTACTTCTACTTTAACTGCTTTGACTACAACAGGCGCGGCTACAATCAGTGGTACATTGAAAATTCCTTCTAGTGCTGGTGCAGGTAAGGTTTTAACTTCAGATGCGAGTGGACTTGCAACTTGGAAGTCAGGGGTTTCAGCAATTACAAGATTAACAATTGGCTCAGCTGGGATAACCGCAATAACAACAGATCAAAATTATATTGTCCTTCTAAGTGGAACTGTATCTGGGCAAACCATTCAATTACCTGATGCTACAGTAAATACTGGGAAGGAGTATACTATTAAAAACTTAAGTGCATTTAGCATAACCATTACATCAGTAGCGGGAAAAATAGTACAAGACAACTCAACGATTGCGGCAACAACGGCAAGTGTAGGAATTGAGCCTTCAAATAATTGGATTAAAGTAATTTCAGACGGTACAGATTGGATTGTGTTTAGAGCATTGTTCTAATTGTAGGTTATAAAAGTAAAATGAAAAAAGTATTACTAATTATATTAGCTATTTGTGCGTTGGCGAAAGCCAATGCACAAACTGGTATTGGTACTACTGCACCTGTGAATAAATTTGAAGTGGTAACGGCGTCTGCAGATCCTGCAAATACTGGGGCTACTGCAAATGGAAATTTAAGATTAGGTCCAATTTCTGGCACACATGTTTTGGATTTTGGTTTAAGTTCATCTGCTACTTATGCTTGGCTACAAGCAAGATCTAAATCAGCTTACGGAACCACATATAATTTGGCTTTGAATCCAATTGGTGGTAATGTAGGTATAGGTACAACTAACCCTACCGCTAGATTAAATATTGTAGGAGGCGGAATGCGTATTCATAATGGGTTTTCAAATAATTCTTCTAGACCTGCTTTAAACACGATTAATATTGGCAATTATGAAATTAGAGGAGTTGGTGGTGGAGGCGGAACATCACAAGCGGATGGTGGGGATGATGGATTTTTAAGATTGTCTGCTGGTGGAGGTACAAATGCTTCAACTCAATCATCTATTGATTTAACAGGGTATTCTAGTGTAGCCGATATGTCTAGCAATATTGCAATGTACACTGCTGGAACAGAAAGAATAAGAGTAGATAATATTGGCAATGTAGGTATTGGAACAGCTACTCCTGCTACTAAATTGCATGTAAATGGAGATATCATTGCAAATTCTATTGCGGGCTCTTCAGACCTTCGATATAAAACAAATATTCATACAGTTGAAAACGCTTTAGATAAAGTAAAAGCTTTGCGTGGCGTTTATTTTAATTGGAATCAAAAAGCATATCCTTCCAAAGATTTTACAGATAAAACGGAGCTTGGTTTTATTGCACAGGAAGTAGAAAAGATATTACCCGAAGTTGTTATTAAAGACAAAACTGCAGAGGAGTATCGTTCGGTTAAATACGATAAAGTAGTAGCCCTTCTTGTAGAAGCCATTAAAGAACAACAAAAACAAATTGATAGTTTAACTATTAAAGTAAATAAGTTGAGTAAAAAAAGAAATAGATAACAATGAAACAAACATTCTTGTTTTTTCTTTTATTTAAAATGACAACACTTGTTGCTCAGACTTCTACGAATAGTAGTGGCACTGGTAACTTTAATAATACTAGCACTTGGACTAGTCCTAAAGATTTAACTGGGACTGCCAATATATTAACAGGACATACCATTACTATCCCCGGTGCCACAAATGTATATTCCAATAAAATAACTTTTACAGGAACGGCTAAATTAGCTTTAACTAACAATACAAGTAAATGGATAGCGGCAACAATTATGAATGGAGCGCCTACAACGGAGTCTATCAATAATGCAAGCAATTGGTCAGCATCAAGTGTGTATATTAATGACGCTTATGGAGTAGGGCATAATACACCTTGGATAGACGCAACGCAGGCTTGGTCTGCTGGAACTTTAAATAATACCTCTGATTATTTACAATACGACCTTCAAAGTCCTCGTTGGGTGCAAGGGATTGTTACACAAGGGAGGGCTAATATGGCGCAATGGGTAACTAGTGCTAAAGTGGAAACGAGTATTGATAATATTAATTGGGCAACGGCAAGCTCGGGCTTTACTTTGAATTCGGATCAAAACACAAAAGTGTACAACAACTTTTCAAAAGTTATGTTCGCGCGTTATGTTCGAGTTTCACCAATTACTTATTCTGGTTATCCATCTATGCGATTAGGCGTATTGCTACGAGAAAATGTTTTAAAATCTTGTAAAGAAATTTTGGCGGCTTTCCCAAATGCAGTTTCTGGCACTTATACCATTGATCCTGACGGACCTGCTGGGTCACAGCCTAATACTACTTGTTACTGTGATATGACAACAGATGGGGGTGGTTGGACCTTGGTCTTAAATTACTTGCATTTGGGAGGAACAAATCCAGCCTTAGTAACTAAAACAAATTCTTTACCAGTTCAAGGATCCACTAATTTGGGTACAAACGAATCAACTTCATCAACAACCTGGGGACATGCCTCCAATACTTATTTAAGTAGTTTTACTTTTTCTGAATTAAGATTTTATGGAAAAACTTCGAATCATAGTAGGATTATCCATTTTAAAACTTCACATGCAGCAACCTTAAGTTATTTTAAAACAGGAACAGGTAGTGCGAGTGGAATTCAATCTAGTTATACTGCATTAACTGGACATAATGCCAATTTACCTGCAAGTTCTGTCAGTTTTTTTTCAGGTCAAGGGAATAGTGCAATGACCGAATTTCCATATTGGTTAAATGGTACTTATCATTGGGGCATAGGTGGAGGAGGTAGTAGATGGGAGGTAGATGATTATCCAGGAAATTCAGCATATAATACATTTCATCAAATTTGGATAAGATAGCATTATGAATAAAATATTGACATTACTTTTTTTGTTATCTATTGCGTTCAATTTGAATGCGCAAACGGGTATTGGTACAACCGCGCCATTAAATAAATTTGAAGTAGTTACATCCACTGCCGATCCTTTAAATACAGGAGCCACTGCAAATGGTCATTTACGTTTAGGCCCAAGCACTGGATCACATGTTTTGGATTTCGGATTAAGTTCATCTTCTACTTATGCATGGTTGCAAGCAAGGCTAAAATCAAACTATGCAACCAATCATTATTTATCCTTGAATCCAAACGGAGGCTGGGTAGGAGTTGGAACTGCTGCGCCAACATCAACATTAACAATTGGGAATTCTGCAGGAACTATTGCCGGAGAAATTACACTACACCCTCAGGCGACAACTAATGAAGGCGGACAAATCACTTTTAAAAAATCCTTAACAGGAAGCACCGTCGACTGGACTATTGATCAATTTGGAACTACATCGGCCAATGCAAGATTGCGTATTTTTAGTGGTTCTTCAGAAACGAATGGGATTAATATATTAGAGAATGGAAATGTTGGAATAAAAAACAATGCCCCGTCAAAAGCACTGGATGTAACTGGAGATGTTGGCGTAAGTGGAAATTTAACAGGAGGCAATGCGGCTACTTCTAAATTGAGTGGTTTTGTTTCCAATGTAAGTACAGAAATTGCTGGAAGAACAATTGCACTCACAGATAATGGAATGATATTGCGCTACACAGGAACAACCGCTGCAACATTTACACTTCCTGCTGCAGGAACTTTACCTGAAGGTTTTAATTGCATGGTATTGCAGGCGTCTACTGGGCAAATTACATTTGGAGGAACTTTTAATAATAGAAATAGTTTTACAAAAACAGCAGGTCAATATGCAATAACAACCATTTTATATGTGGGAGGTATTTATATTGTATCAGGTGAAATGAGTAATTAAATTAAGCAATGCGAAAAATTACTTACTATATCATTTTATTTTGTTTGCCCTTGCAAATGTTTGGACAGTATTTGCCCAATTTTTACCCCGCTTTAGAAAGTAATAGACCTAAAGGAAATAAGTATTTATATTTTCGTTTATATAGTACGTCTGCTTCTGCTTTTCCGGCTTCTGCTGCTGAGTTTGAATCCAATTTTGCAAATTCGGCCAATTTTAAATTAGCTGGCTATGTGCCTTTAGCAAGTAATGCAGGTAATTTAAATACCAATTTAAGTTATACAACTAACTTGATAAATTATTTAAGTCAGACCGATTTAAAGAATGCTATCAATAATCAAGCCCCTTATACTGGTTTTAATGGAGATGGTTTCACCATGGTAATATCTGGATATTTTATTCCCAAACAAACTGGGAATTATACTTTTACCATTGAAGGAGATGATGCGGTAGATTTATTCATAAATGATCAAAACGTAGTTAATCATTACGGCGCACATGGTAATGGTGCAGTGGGTACACATACAGGTACAATTTCATTAGTTGCTGGAAAGAAATATCTTTTTAGAGCAAGAATGCAGGAAGGGGCGGGAGGTGAAGTGTTGCAATTATTTTGGAAAAAACCATCTGAGGCAAGTGGCTCCGTTTGGTACCAAGATATTGAAGAGTTGTCTGGAGAGGAAGTAGTCCCTAATGGATTGGTTTTTAATATAGATCCAGGAAATTTCTACAGCTATCCTAAATATGGTACAGCTGTTTCTGATTTAAAAGGAAATTTAACTGGAACCATTGGTGGAAATGTAACGTTTTCCACGACAAATCAGGGTTATTTCACTTTTGATGGAACTGGTGACTATATAGATTTTGGTTCAAACCCAACTAATTTTCCAGCCTCAGGGGATATCAGTGTATTTATGTGGGTAAGGCCTACGACTCTAAATGTTAGTTGGAATATCTTCATGTCTAAATGGTTCCAAGACATGGCGGGTACTGGCGGATACTATGATTTTCACTTTGCATTTTATCCCTCTGGAACTACCTTATATCAAAATTTATACACTACGAATCGATTCAATGCTTTTGGAACAACAGCGATAACAGTCAACAATTGGTATATGGTTGGCTTTACAATTAGTAACGGTAATCTACAGTTCTACTTGAACGGTGCCTTAGATGGTAGCGTTCTGACAAATAGTGCTCGTACAAATTATACAGCCAATCGCTTTTGGATTGGTGACGCTCGGTCAACTGTTGGCGGATTCATTGGTAATATTGGCTCGGCGGTTGTTTATAACCGGGCGCTAAGTTTTGACGAGGTAATTCAAAATTTTAATGCAACAAAACATAAATATGGTTTATAAAAAAATCGCATCAATTTTATTTTTGTTTTCTTGTTTGAATGTACATGCGCAAACAGGCATTGGTACCACAACCCCCAATGCCTCTGCGAAGCTAGATGTGTATTCAACGAACAAAGGGTTTTTACCTCCGCGTGTTACTTTAACAAGTGTAACGGATGCATCCACGATTGCATCTCCTGCAGAAGGTTTGTTTGTATATAATTTGGGATCGGTGGGACTGCAGGCAGGCTATTATTATTGGAATGGAGCCAACTGGGCAACCATTGCTACTGCTACTTCTGCGGGTAATGGGGTGACTTCTATGGATATGGTAAAATTATATTCAAAAGTGTATTCAACGGCGATTGGTGACATCGCCAATTCAAATGGATATTCATTTACGGTTCCTGTTTCAGGAAGATATCAATTTGATTTTTCAAGTAGTGGTTATGCTACTGGCGACTTTACAATGACTTTTAAAGTAAGACAAGGAACTACAGATATAGGAACAGATGCTCAAACAAGCGCGAATAACACAGTACATGTTGAGTATAATGGGAAAGTGGAAGTGAATTTGCAGGCTGGGACTACTTATAATGTAATTGTAGTATCTACAGGGGCCAGGAATAGCGGTGATTACGATAGAGTCTACTATAAACTTGTTGCTGGAAATTTACCAGTAACTGGACAAACAGTTGAATATGGTATTGCGAGATTCTCAGGTGCAGATGGGGGGTCTTTAGCTGCTGGTGCATTGGTTAGCTTTGATGCAACCGCTGCAGGTAATTTAACTTGGTCAGGGAATAAGTTTACTTTAAAAGCGAATAAGACTTACGAACTGGAATCCAGTTTAGCTATTTATTTAAGTTCTGGTGCAACTGGAGGTAGGTTTCAAATTTATGATTATACGAATAGTGTGGTATTGGCAAGTGGGTTATTCATGTCTCAAAATGGATCTTCAACCAATAGTCCTAATGCAAATTCTCCTATGAAAGGAATTGTAACACCTACTACTGATATTCAAGTTGGCATTCGAATGCTAGATTTTTTTGGTTCATATGGACCTGGCATAATTGGAAGCACCTCCTATGTTGGTGCCAATGCTTCGCCCAATGCATCTTACTTTATGGCAAAACAAATTGGATCGTCTGCTATTGTGAATTCTTGGACGCTTTCAGGTACTAATACTTATAATACAACCGGAAATGTTGGCATAGGAAATAATGCACCAACTGTTGCTTTGGATGTAACGGGTGATGCAAAGGTTTCTGGAGTTTTAACTTCAGGAGGGAATACTTATCCAACAAATACAGGAACAAACGGCTACGCATTAACAACCAATGCTGCTGGTGCTGCCACATGGAATGCAGTGCCGCCGGTAGGGGTAATTACGGCATTTGCAGGGAGTACTGCTCCTACAGGGTATTTAATATGCGATGGAGCAGCAGTAAGTAGAGCTACTTATGCAGCATTGTTTACTATTATTGGTACAACTTATGGAGTTGGAAATGGCAGTACTACTTTTAATTTACCAGATTTAAGATCAAAAACCATTGTTGGTGTTGGGCAAGGAAGTGGTTTAACTAATAGAACATTAGCGAGTACTGGAGGTGCTGAAACAAAAACTTTAGCAGTATCAGAGATGCCTAGCCACAATCATACTATTAATGATCCGGGACATACGCATTCTCAAACTACTGTGAATGACGATTTCAATAACAGTGGGGGCAATCCGCCAAGCTTTTCAGCAGATGGCGCTGGTAGTAGAACATGGAGCAATATTAACTCGAGCACAACTGGAATTAGCATTAACTATACTGGAGGTGGATCGGCATTTAATATTATGAATCCGTTTATTTCGTTGAACTATATTATCAAGTTTTAATAATGAAAAAAATATATGTAACGGTTCTCTTTTTATTCTTCTTACATTTTTCTTATGCCCAAACCGGCATTGGTACCACTACGCCGGATGCTTCGGCTAAGCTGGATGTGAGTTCTTCCAATAAAGGTTTTTTGCCTCCTCGTGTTACGTTAACTAGCGGAACTGATAATACTACGATCCCTAGCCCAGCAACAGGCTTGTTGGTTTACAATACGGGCAATAATGCTGGCTTAGTGGCGGGTTATTATTATTGGAATGGAACGAGCTGGGCTACGATTGCAACAGCAAGTGGTTCTGGAGTGAGTGCTTCTATTTTAAGAGGATCGAGAAGTGCTGGACAAACAGGTTTGACGAATGGAGGAACTGTTATATTCACTCAGGTTGATAATATAGCGGGACAAGAAATGTCTTTAAACACAACGACTGGTCAAATTACTTTGGCTGCTGGAAGAACTTATCGCTTAATGGCACAAGTACCAAATTACCAAACAAGTGCTGCTGAGACTAGAACGCAATTTGCTTGGTACAATGAAACGACAGGTGCTTACATAGGAAGTTCTTCTAACGCTTATACCCCTTCTAGTGGAGCTTCTTATGGCGCTACTGGAGGATTGTCGGAGGCAGTTATTACTACTACCACTTCTACAGTTGTTTCTTATAGAATTGTGCAGCTATCGAATATGACTCAATTAGGAGGTAACCCTGATTTTACTAATACGGGAGCTTTTCCTTGGTTTGAAGCACAAGTGATTTCAGGTAACACTGCGGTGAATGGGCAAAGTGTAGATTATGTGAATGTCATGCTAACAACAGATCAAGCAAATTCTACAGCTGGACAAAATGTTAAATTTCAGACCATTCAATCAGGTAATATTCCTTATGATGCAAGTACAGGAAACTTTTCATTAACTGCTGGTAAAACATATAGACTTACCGCGCTGGCTAGTTTAAGTGGATCGAGTCCAGCAGCATCAGCTTTGGATATCATTTGGAGAACGGCTGATGGTGATAATATTGGACCTTTGGGCTCTCTTATTAGTGCAAATGCCAATATAAGTTTTTCTGGTCAGGGTGTGGTTGATTTTATCTATACACCTTCAAGAAACATAACCGTTTCTCTGTTTATTAGTTTTGTGAGTAATGCTACAACCGTGTTAAGGTCATATGCTACTAATGCAACCATTACACAAATAGGATCTTCTGCCATTGTGAATCCGTGGGTATTGAGTGGCAATGATGTCTACAATACTTCTGGGAAAGTTGGCATTGGAACCAATGCACCTGTCGCTAAATTGGACGTGTCTGGGGATGTGAATATAACAGGGAAAATAAACTTAACCGATCCGACTGGTAATGTGGCGGTCAAAGCTGCGGGTTTTGTAAATGAAAGTGTACCTGTTACACTTGGCAATATTCAAGTTCAAATGGCGCCTAGTGGTTTGGCAAGGAGCTTGCAAATTAAAACAACAGGTTCAAGTTTTACCGGCATGGTTTCCGCATACACGGTATATAATGGAGCATCCGGAACAAATGCTTTTACTCATTTTTCAGATATAACACAAACTATCAATTCAAATTTTGCACACTTAGGAACCACTTGGGGCTTTGCCCAAAATGGTGATGTTGCAAATTATTTTCTTAGAGACACCACTAATCAAAGGTTTTATAGAATCACATTAATGGTTGGTCCTGGATTTGCAAATAACTTTATATCCATCGAAAGACTTTTGTAGAAGGATACATATTCCGCTTTTTTTGTACCTTAGGTTCATTGAAAAAGTCCATTGCTATATTTTGTTTTACTGCCTTGCTGCTATCTACAAGTAGCTTATCCCTTTTTTATTGGGTGCAGGAACAATTGCATGAGCAGGAAAGATTTGCAAGTATCGACGCTGGAATATTAAATCAGATTGAAACTCCAAATTCAAAGGATACGAAAGAGCATCAAATCAAATTATATTTAAAGGATAAGACTGTTTTGCCTAAGGGATATCAATGGGAAGAGAAGGGTCGTGAGTTTAGTCATGAGGGCATGTTTTATGATATTGTAGCTTTGACTAAAACAGAAGCTGGTTGGGAATTAGTGGCCGCAGCCGATAAAGAGGAGGCTGATATAGTGGCAAAACAAACTAAAGCGCATCATTTAGACAAAGAAATTGCAGGAAATAAAAAAACTCATAAGTCAAAATTAAGCTTCAATTTTTCTATCTACGAAAGCGTTTCTGAACAGCCATCATGTCAACTGTGCTTGAGCTTAAATTTACAAGCATTCGCTTTTTATATTGATCCTTTATCTCAACAAGTGTTAGGTCGAATTTCGCCACCGCCAGAAGCAGTCTAGTTGATTTAGACAGGTCAATTCATCAGAGGAGACCAATCATTTTCATTTAATAAATAATATATGCGTCTTTTAATAGGAGCTGTATTGTTTTTAGGAATGTCGATGCATGCTTTGGCGCAAGTAGACACTACAACAAAAAAATTACAAGATGTGGTGATCTATGCTAATAAGTTTCCGACATTGTCTAAAAATATTACACAGCATGTGGTATCAATTACTGATAAAGTTTTGATTCAACAACAAGCGAATACTGCGGATATCTTAACAGCGTCGGGTCAGGTATTTGTTCAAAAAAGTCAATCAGGGGGCGGAAGTCCTGTGGTGAGAGGGTTTGAAGCGAGCAGGGTTTTGCTAATGGTGGATGGTGTTCGTATGAATAGTGCCATTTTTAGAGCTGGCCATCTTCAGAATATCATTACAGTTGACAATATGATTTTGGACCGTGTTGAAATCAATTACGGGCCAAGTTCAACTTTGTATGGTAGCGATGCGCTGGGTGGGGTGGTGAATTTATTTACTAAAAATCCACAACTCTTTATTTCTAATCTTGCCTCACAAAAAGCAGCATGGAAGGCAAATGGTAATCTGGTTTATAGATATGGCAATGGTCAAAATGAACATCGTCAACATGTTGATTTTAATATTGCAAACAATCAATGGGCTTTCCTTACTTCTTTTACCAATAGTCGTTTTGGGGATATGCGTCAAGGCAATAAAAGATCAGCAGCATATCCAGATTTTGGTAAAAGATTCTTTTATATAACACGTGAAAATAATACGGACTTGATGAAGGACAATAGTGCTTCTGTGAACATCCAAAAATTAAGTGGGTACGATCAAACAGATTTTTTACAAAAAGTATTGTACAAGCCAAATGAACATACCACGCATTTATTGAATGTTCAGATTTCAAAATCATCTGATATCAATCGATATGACCGCTTAACTGAAATAAGTAAAGGCTTGCCGGTGTATGCAGAATGGTATTATGGTCCTCAAGTACGTAATTTATTCGGCTATACTTTGACTAAAACCCATTTAAGTGGATATTTTCAAGAGATGACTGCCAATGTTAATTACCAACATTTAGAAGAAAGCAGGATTAGTCGAAAATACAAGTCAAACAATAAAGACTACAGATTTGAGGCGGTGGATTTGTTTGGTTTGAATGTAGATCTATTGCATCAAGATGAAGGAGGAGATCTACATATTGGGGTAGAGTCTTACTACAATGAAGTGGGTTCTACAGCGTATCGCAATAATATCTCCACTAATCTTAGAAGCGCAATTACGACAAGGTATAGTGATGGCCCTACCAATATGGCCAACTATGCATTGTATGCGCAGCATACTAAATTCTTGAAAGGGAATTGGGTGTTGAATAGTGGCATGCGTTTGAATAATGTACAATTGAATGCGCATTTCAAAGACACTGCTTTAATGCATTTTCCTTTTACAGCCGCAAAACAAAACAATACTGCTCTTACAGGAAACCTTGGGCTAGCCTATAATGGAGCAGATGGTATAAGAATTGCTTTTGGAGCAAGTAGTGGATTTAGAGCACCTAATGTGGACGACTTAACAAAGGTTTTTGATACAAAGACGGGTTATGTGGTCGTACCTAATAAGGATTTAAAACCTGAGTATACCTATAACACAGAGTTGAATATTTCTAAAACAACATCTAAATTTTCAATTGGTGCATCGTTATTTTATACCTGGTTTAAGAATGCATTGGTGGTAGACAAATTCAAATGGAATAACGCAGGTTCAATTGTATATCAAGGGGTAATGAGTGACGTGTATGCTACTCAAAATAAGGCGAAAGCGCATGTGTATGGTTTTAATTTGAATGGATCTGCTAATATCACAGCCAATACTGTTTTATCTGCCACTTATTCTTATACAAAAGGTAGATACAACAATGGCTTAGTAGAAATGCCTTTGGATCATATCCCTCCTGTATATGGAAGAGTTGGATTAAAGCATGACTTGAAGCAATTCTCTGCTGAATTGTTTACAGTATTCAATGGATGGAAGCATATGGCTGATTATAACTTAAATGGAGAAGATAATGAGTTGTATGCAACCAAAGATGGCATGCCGAGTTGGCAAATTTGGAACATCAACACAAGCTATCAACCCAATAAAAAAGTCAACTTAGGTTTTCAGATTGAAAACATCACAGACTTAAATTATCGCTATTTCGCTAGCGGCATTTCTGCATTAGGAAGAAACTATGTTTTACAATGTAAACTATCTTTTTAGAGCACCAATATTGCTAGAGAAGATCTTCACTGCAATAGCCAATAAGATCACACCAAAAAACTTACGTACTGCTAGAAGGCCTCCGGGCCCTAGCATACGTTCGATAAAGTTTAAAGACTTTAATACAATATAGATAATCACTAAGTTAATGATGATGCCTGCTGCGATATAGGCTTCGTCAAAGTTGGCTTTCAAAGACATAATGGTTGTAAGTGTACCACTTCCTGCAATAATTGGGAAAGCGATTGGTACCACTGCGCCAGCGTGTTCGTTTTTGTCTCCTTTAAAAATTTCATGACCCAATACCATCTCTAGTCCTAACAAGAAAATCACGATCGATCCACCTACGGCAAATGACTTTACATCTAATCCTAGAATTTGTAAAAATGGCTTTCCTAGGAATAAGAATAAGATCATCAATCCTCCAGAAATCAAAGTGACTTTGAAGGACTTAATTACCCCTACTTTTTCTTTCATAGAGATCAAAAGTGGGATAGAGCCCACGATGTCAATAACGGCAAATAAGGTAAAGACGATCGTTAAGAGTTGGTCTAAATGAAATTCCATAAAAAAAGCTTTGTATGAAGATACAAAGCTTTTTTAGATTTACTAACCCGTCTATTTTAATTTAATCGTAAGCCAAATTGAACCATTCTGCCTATTGCATTGTATCCATTGATCTCATTGAAATGGTCATTCAATAGGTTTTGGCCATTTGCAAATACAACAATTCGCTTGGACCATTTATATTGAATATGGGCATTGAGAAGGGTGTAATAGGCTAAAGTAACATCTGGCTTTGCATAGCCTCCTACGTCATATCTTTTACTAATATACCTAGCTGTAAGGGTGGCGTCCCATTTTTTATTGATACTATAATGCCATTGAATGTTTAAGCTATGTTTAGGGCGCTTTAATAAATAGTTGTAAGTGATGGTGTCTGTCGTGGTGATTCTGTTTTGATTGGTTTCTTGTCCATTCATATATGTATAGTTCAATGAAAATTGATGTTGCTCATTGATTGGATGTTGTATTTCAAGTTCAATACCGTTTACTTTCTGTTGGATAAAATTGAAAAAATTATAATCTATATAATTGTAGTCAATGCCATTTTTTATATTGCGATTGTAATACACTACACGTGCAAATACATTTTCTTTTTTAAAGGAAACACCCAATTCTGTATTGAATGAGGTTTCAGCTTTAAGTTGGTCATTATAGCTGATCTGGTATAAAGAAGGTGCTTTAAATCCAGAAGAAACACTTGCTATTAATCTTAGTTGTTCGTTTAATGCATAACTTGGGTTGAAGGTAAATGTTTGATTGTTTCCAAAACGGTTGTGGTTATTGTATCTAGCCCCTAATTCAAGTAACCATTTTTTCGCATTGTCATTGATTAAAACAGAAGTATACAATGCATTCTGGTATTGGAAAGTGTCTTTGAATGCGTCATTGTAAGGCCCCCATTTGCTAATGGATTGGTAGGATTGATTGTAAGATCCGTATCTAAAATCTGTTCCTATAATCCATTGAATATGATTGTGGATTGGGGTGGATAAAAATGCATCAGCAAAATGTGTCTTGCCGGCATACTGATTGTTTTCGTAAATTAAATAAGTTTTATCTGCGCTGTCATTCAAATAAGTTCTATCCTGTGTGGTATATTGGTATTGTACTTGAAAGTTTGTTTTAGCTTTCTTGTATTGCAAGATCAAACCATTGATGCTTGTAGCATTTTTAAATTCATTGTCTTTGTCGTCTTTAAATCCGCCGTAATCAATAGCCGATTTATATGCCGTCTTTCTACTTGACAATTGTAAGTTCCAAAGGGTATCGAATTTGTATTTTGCTTTCACAAAAAAGCTATTGTTTTGATAGCCGTCTTGATCAAAATTCGATTTGTTGGTGATATCTCTTGCAGAAGAAAATCCATCTGCATTTTGATTTTCAAATCCAATGGTATAATTGAGTCTGTTGACATTGCCATTGAACTGTAAGTTGCCTTGCTTTGTGCCATAAGTTCCATAGCTTAAAGCACCAGTCACAAAGGGAAGGCCTTTTCCTTTTGTGATGATATTGATGACGCCACCAATGGCGTCTGAACCGTATAAAGTACTTTGAGCACCTTTTAAGATTTCAATACGCTCCACTTGATTCAATGGGACTAAGTTTAAATCAAATTCATTGCTAATCATAGACGGGTCACCTACAGGAGCGCCATCTATTAAAACCAAGGTTCTTCCAGAAGCCGCGCCACGCATATAAATACTTGGTACGGTACCTAAATTACTTAATGTGCCTGGGAGGCTTAAGCCTGCTTGTTCATTCAATACCTGTGCAATGGTTCTGCCAGCATTTTGTTGAATTTGAGCTGAACTGATAATGGTGATGACTTTGCTTGTGCCATTTTGTTTCTGCTCAATTTTGTTTGCAGTAACAATGACATCCTCCAGCTGAGTAGCTGATTTAATTTGTTGAAGACTGTCTTTTTTTTGCCCAAAGACGAGGCTTGTGGTGGCGATAAGGCACACCGAGAGCGTGATTAATTTTTTGCTCATTGTTTTGTTTTTTGAGTGAACAATGAGCTTCCTGGAAGAAGAGAATTCTTTTACAAATCCTTGCTTTTTACCCGAAAGCTGTTGGTTTCTTTTAATCAGGCAGGTCTTCTGGCTCGTTCTTTACAAAGACCCCTTCCCAAATTACTTCAGTGGACCGTCTTAAATGCTTGCGCATTGAACTTACAGCTACGGGAATAGCTCCAGGTTTAAACTGGATTCCCTTTTAATCATTTGCATGAACCTAATCTAGGGCAAACATATTCTGTTTTAAAATAGTTAGTTCATTTAATTATCAACTCATTGTTGAAAACTCCCAATAAGTTTGCTACATTTATATTTAAGTAAAGTTCAAGTAAAGCTATATGAGTACAAAAGCAAAACAAAGCATCAATTTTTTTAGCTTAACCATGATTGTGGTGAGTCTTGTAATTGGTATGGGAATTTTTAAAACACCTGCAACCATTGCTGCAAAATCGGGCACGCCACTTATATTTTTTAGTGCTTGGATTATTGGAGGCATCATTGCATTGTTTGGCGCTTTGACTTATGCTGAGATTGGACAAAGATTACCTGTGATGGGTGGTTATTATAAAGTGTTTGCACATTGCTATCACCCTGGCGTGGGCTTTACAATCAATGTGTTGATTTTAATTAGCAATGCTGCATCTTTAGCAGTCGTAGCTTTAATTGGTGCAGACTATGTGAGTGATTTATTATTCGGACATCCTTCGAGTACCTTCTTCAATGTTTGTATAGCGTCTTTATCTGTGGGGCTTTTTTATATTGTGAATCTATTAGGACTAAAGACGAGTAGTCGCACACAGAATGTACTGATGGTAGTAAAAATTAGTTTAATTGTCTTGCTTATTTCTTCATTATTTAAAGGAGTAACCGTGCCTCCACATGGCTTTAATGAAGGCAAAGTGTACCTGTACAATGGGCATAATGGGGCATTACTATTATTAGTGAGTCTTGTAGCTGTATTCTTTACTTATGGCGGGTATCAGCAGACTATTAATTTTGGATCAGAAGTGCAATCTGCTAAAACAATGCAAAGAGGAATTGTATTTGGTATTGGTATTGTTTTGTTTTTATATTTTGCCATCAATTATACTTATGTGCAAGTGATTGGGTTTGATAATATGAAAAATGCCAATGCGATTGGTTCGCTTTTATTTGAAGCATGGTTTGGGAAGTTTGGCGCAAAAGTTTTCGACTTTGCAATGGTATTAAGTGTCCTTGCCTATGTGAATGTATTGCTTATGAGTAATCCACGCGTGATGTTTGCGATGAGTGAAGATCAAGTGTTGCCAAAAATATTTCAATACAAGCATGCAAAAACAGAAGCATTAATTCCTGGATTAACGGTGTTTGCTATCACAACTATTTTGATCACATTTTTTGGCAAAGGGGTAGACGATGTATTGAGCTTTAGCATCTTTTTAGATTGTTTAGGGATGAGTACGTCGGCAGCAACTTTATTGATATTAAGACGCAAAAACCAGGGAGATGGCGCGGTTATAGGCGGTTTAAAGCGATGGACTCCGATTTTTTGCGTCCTATTTGTACTTTCTTATGCATTTGTGGCAGTGGCAGTAGTCATTGATAAGCCATATGCCGCCCTGACTGCAGTCATCTTAGTGGGTATCGTTTTGGTCTTGTATCGTTTATTCTACTATAAAAAGGGGGCATAAGCGCCGTTCAGCCATTTTGAAGTCCGTTTGTCTAAAAATTAGACAACTCTTTATGATTGCCTTACTTTTGTATTGTGTAATAGGAATTTTTAATTTTCAATACAAACAATGAAATACATCTTTTCGTTTATTTTTCTTGTGTTTACCGGCTCTTTGACTGCGCAGGAGCCAGCAAAATGGGATTTAAGAACCTGTGTAGAATACGCTATTAAGCATAATATATCCGTTCAACAAGCAGATATTCAAGCAAGGTTGGCAAAACTACAAGCAGATCAGGCTAAGTCAAATCAATTGCCAACAATGAGTGGATCATCTGGTTTAGGAATGCGTTTAGGTCGTTCAATTGACCCGGTGACCAATGCATTTACCACTACGCAATTTTTGTACAATAATTTTGGCTTAAATGGAGGCATTCAGTTGTACAATAATAATAGACTAAACAATACTGCAGCAGCAAGTAATTATAACTGGTTGGCGAGTATTGCAGATCTTCAAACTGCGTCAAATGATATCTCTTTAAATGTAGCAACTTTCTATTTACAAGTTTTGTCTACTATTGAGCAATCAGAAATTGCAAAAATTCAAATTGCACAAACAACAGAACAGTTGGCTGCTACTAAGAAGCGTGTAGAAGTTGGTTTGTTGCCTGAGATTAATTTATTGGAATTAGAAACACAATTAGCGAATGACAGTAGTAATTATATCACTGCAATCTCGAATGTGTCACAAAGTAAGTTGAGTTTAAAAGCATTGTTGAATTTGGATGCTGCAGAGGCTTTTGAAGTAGATGTGCAGCCTGTAGATAAAATCAAATTACAAAGCTTTGTAGACTTACAGCCTGATTATGTATTTACTATGGCAGAACAAAACCTGCCGAACATCAAAGCAGCGAATCTTCGTTTAAAAGCGGCAGAGAAAAATCGTTTAGTCGCTAAAGCAGGTTTTTATCCTACTTTAAGTTTTGGTTATTCATTGAGTACGAATTTCTCTAACCAATTTAAATATATTAGTGGTGTGAATTTGGCTGGCTATAGCAATATTACTCCTGCAAGTCCTTTTGTAACCGTTGGTGCAGCTAAGTATTATGTGCAAAGCCCATTGTATAACACTGTTTCAAGTACGAGAGATTTTAGTAATATTTGGAACGGATGGGGAAAGCAATTAGATAACAACTTTGGGCAAAATTTCGGGTTTCAATTGTCTATACCAATTTTCAATGCAAACCAATCTAAAACGGCTTACCAACAATCTAAGTTGAACTATCAGTCGGCAAATTTGCAACAAGAAAACGCACAAAGAAAATTAAAGCAAGATATCTATGCTGCGTATACCAATGCAGTAGTAGCATTTAATAAATTGAACGCAACACAAAAGGCGGTTAGTTCTGCAGAGAAAGCCTATAATTTTGCAATTAAGCGTTATGAATTAGGTTTATTAGGAACCATAGAATTGTTAAACAATCAAAATAATTTTTTAAAGGCGAAAGTAAATTATAAGTCAGCTCAGTATGAGTATGTATTTAGAATTAAATTACTTGAGTTCTATAAAGGAGAAGCACTTTCTCTTTAATCCATTAAAAGCATCGTAAAAATAAATAAAATGAATAAGAAAATCATTTGGAGCATTGTAGGGTTTGTCGCACTTGTTGTGTTGTTGGTTGGTTTAAAGAAAGCAGGTGTAATTGGAAAAGAACAAGGTACAGAAGTGACCGTTGAAAAAGTACAATTAAGAACCATTACCGAGTCAGTAAATGCAAGCGGTAAAGTGTATCCTGAAATTGAAGTTAAAGTAAGTCCAGACATCTCTGGAGAGATTGTAAACTTATTTGTAGAGGAAGGCGCTAAAGTAACGAAGGGTCAAGTTTTGGCTAAGATCTATGCAGACATCTACTCTTCTCAAAGAGACCAAGTTACTGCTTCTGTAAATCAAGTGAAAGCGCAATACGAAAATGTGAAAGCAGGTTTGAGCGGATTAAAAAATGGCTACGAAAATGCGAAAGCAGCGTATGAGCGTTATAAAAAATTATTTGCAGACAAGATTGTTTCAAGAGCAGAATATGAGCAAGTAGAACAAACTTATCGTGCAGCAGAATCTAGCTATAACGCAGCAAAAGAATCTATTAAAAGTGGAGAAGCGCAAGTACAGGGCGTTAAGGCGCAATTGGCTAGAGCAGAAAAAGACTTGGCTAGAACAACGATCGTATCTCCAATGGATGGTATCATTAGTTTGATGAATGTGAAGAAAGGAGAGCGTGTCGTAGGAACTGCACAAATGGCTGGTACCGAAATGATGCGTGTGGCAGATATGAAGAGTATCGAAGTAAGAGTAGACGTGGGTGAGAATGATATCACTAAAGTTAAGTTAGGGGATACTGCATTGGTAGAAGTAGATGCGTATAACAACAGAAAGTTCAAGGGAATTGTCTATAAAATTGCCAATCCAATAACAGCAGCCTCTTCTGGCATCAGTGCTGCAGCAGAAGTAGCAAATTACAAAGTACATATCCGTTTATTAACGGAGAGCTATGCAGATTTAATTAAAGAAAATGCAATTTTCCCTTTCAGACCAGGTATGACAGCAAGTGCTGATATCCAAACAAAGTCTAAAGTGAATGTGATTTCAGTGCCTTTGAATGCCGTGACTACAAGAGATAGTGAAGGTCAAGGAAAAGACACCAAAGTGTCTAGCACTTCATCTAATAGCACAGAAAAACAACCAGTGAAAGAAGAAGAGTTAAACGAAGTAGTATTTGTTTTACAAAAAGACAATAAAGTGAAAATGGTGAAAGTGAAAACTGATATCCAGGATTTAAACTATATAGAAGTAGCAGGATTAAAGCTGGGAGATCAGGTGATTACAGGTCCTTATAGTATTGTAAGTAAGACCTTAAAAGACGGATCTCTAGTGAAAGTGGTTACCAAGGAAAAGTTATTTGAAGAGAAAAAATAATAAGAATCTTATAAAATCGACCTAAAAAGGGGTGCATATAAAAAATGCGCCCCTTTTTTTATGAATTTCATATGTTTGTACAATGGAAAAAAAGCAAATTGGACTGATTGGTAGCGGAAGTTGGGCTACAGCTATTGCTAAAATTGTAACTGATAATGGAAATCAAATTAATTGGTGGGTTAGGCAACAAGCCAATATCGATTATTTTGTAAAGCGAAAGCACAATCCGCATTATTTAAGAAATGCTTATTTTGATGTACAGCGTATTGCTTTTTCAACAGACATTCAATGGGTGGTTGCGCAGTCTGATATTTTGATTATTGCTGTACCATCTATTCATATTGAGTCTACATTATCTTCTTTAGACACAGAAGACCTTAAGGGCAAATTGATTATTTCGGCTGTTAAAGGTGTTTTGCCAAACCATAATATTTTATTGAATCAATACCTGGCGCAAAAATTTGATTTCCCTATTGAACATTATTTTACTTTATTAGGGCCAAGTCATGCAGAGGAAGTAGCAGCAGAACAATTGTCTTATTTAACTTTTTCTGGGGTAGATGAGGCAAGTACAACTTCCATTGCTAGTTATTTTAAATCCGACTATATCAATACAGTCGTGAACAAAGACGTGATTGGCGTTCAATATGCTGGAGTCGCTAAGAATATCTACGCATTGGGTGCAGGCATTGCACATGGTCTTGAGTATGGCGATAATTTCTTGAGTGTATTCATTGCGAATTGCGCCAACGAAATGCAATTATTGCTAAAAGAAATTATGGATAAAGAAGGCACAAGCTGTGCAACCATCAACCACAATTCTTCTGTCTATTTGGGCGATTTACTGGTGACTTGTTATTCACTACATAGCCGCAATAGAACATTCGGCAATATGATAGGAAAGGGGTATTCTGTAAGAGCTGCAGAGCTTGAATTGAATATGGTGGCAGAAGGATACAATGCTAGCAAGTGTATCCATACAATGAACCAAACATTGAAAGTGGACTTGCCTATTATGGAAGCGGTATATCAAATTTTATGGGAAGGCGCTGCGCCTAGTGCTACTTTTAAAGCTATTGAGCAGCATCTAATATAAAAAAGTCGGAAGCAATCCCGTCAGCTAAAAACTTTGCAGTGCTGTTTAATGCGAACTTATTTTCATGCTGTTGGAAGTAATTTTTAGAACCCATCAATTCAATCATCGCACAAGTGTGCTGATAGTAAGATGTTCCAAAATTGGCTTTAATAAATTCAAGGTCAAATCCTTCCATACGTCTTAAGCTGGTCATCATATATTCATTGTACCTATTCGCGTCAGACAAGTATTCAATATCAAAATTGAGTGCTCCATTATTTAAGCTTTGGATATACAATGCATTGTTGGCAATATTCCATTGTCTAGAAATGCTATTGAAAGAATGGGCAGAAGGGCCGAGGCCAAGATAGTGCACCCCAGACCAATAATTGCTATTGTGTTGACTTCTAAAGCCAGGTGCTGCGAAATTTGAAATCTCATAATGTTCCATGCCCATTGATGCTAACTTTGCAGACAATAACTCAAAATGAGCTGCTTGTTTTTCTGGATCTACATCTTCCAATTGTGCTTTCTCAATGAGTTTTTTTAAAGCAGTTTTATCTTCTACAGTTAATGCATAACAAGAAACATGCTTAATCTGATAATGCTCAATCCAATTTAGATCCTGCATCAATGCTTCATTACTTAATGTAGGTGTCCCATAAATTAAGTCTATGCTGATATTATGAATCCCGGCAGCTTTTGCCAATTGAATTGCTGTATGAGATTGTTCAACAGTATGCGCACGATTCATCCAAGCTAAAGCAGGGGCTTGAAAACTCTGGATGCCAATACTTAAGCGGTTAAAACCAAGTTGTTTCCATTCAGCTAATTTACTAGCGCTAATATCATCGGGGTTGGCTTCTAAAGTACATTCAATAATGGGGGTTATCTCAAAATGGGCTTTAAGTGCATCTATGATCGCGCTTAATTGAGCTTCGCTAAGTAGAGAGGGTGTTCCACCGCCAAAATAGATCGTCTGTATAGGCTCCTTTAAATAGTCTTTTTGTAGTTCAATCTCCTGAATCAATGCATTTACAAATGCTTGAATATGTGTTGTCTGTGTAGAAAAATGAAAATTGCAATAATGACAAGCTTTTTTGCAAAAAGGAATATGTAAGTAAATACCTGCCATAAGTAGAATTACCAACAAAGCTAGGCATTGTTCTTTAATGCTGCGTTAGTTTACTTATTTTTGCAGCAGATGTTAGCCCAACTAAAGAAACTTGCTTTTGCCCTAATTGGACTCTTTATATTGTCCAGCTTTACCCTTGTGAAGCAACTGCCTCAAAAGGACACGGCTATGGTTCCTTATGATAGCCTAGTGAATGGTATAGATAGTGCATTGGCCAAAGACACTTTATGGTTAAAGTATGTTCCAATTATTCCAAAGACTTTTATTCAGGCAGATGCATGGTATTTGCAATCCATACCAAGAAACCCAAGAGATAGTAATTTCAATGTCATTCAATTGTACAGAAATTTTTATGCGCAAAAAAAGAATGCATATCAATTGTACAATCAAAAAACGACACTTGCCAATGCAGGAGATGTGTTGTATAAAATTGAACAAAAATTTTCTTTACCAGATAAGGATTTGCTTTTTTACGCAATCATTGCTTTGCTTTTTTTATACGGGTTCATTATCAATATTTTTCCGCAGTATATCCCTAAACTTTTCAGTCAATTTAGTCAATCATCACTAAGGATGTTGCAGAATAGAGAACAGCTATTACAAAATAGTATGGCGTCCTTAATTATGAACATTAGTTTTGTGATGAGCTTTTCTTTGTTGGCAACTTTGATCATTTTCAATGGTCATTTACTTCCGATTAATTTCTGGGAAGGGTACTTGTATATGTGTTTATTCTTTTTGGGTTTGTATATTGGCAAGTTTATTTGTTTAACGATTGCAGGCTTTGTGTTTAACACAAAGGACCTTGTGCAGGTTTACATATTTGTGGTTTTTATGATCAATAAAGTGTTGGGTATACTGCTGATCCCATTCATTCTAATTTTGGCATTTGCAAAGCCATATTTACATCCTATTGCTATCTATGGGGCAGGCTTTTTGTTGCTACTTTTAGTGGGTTATAGGTATTTGTTTTCATTAACATCTGTTAGGAATAAATTACATATCTCCTCCTTTCATTTTTTTCTTTACCTTTGTGCTTTCGAAATACTGCCACTATTGATTCTATATAAATTTATAGTACAATATTTTGGAGGTACTTACTAAAGTAGAAAGCGTAAAAATGGCAAAAGAAATGAGTGGAGAAAAAAAGGCAACTGCAACAAAGTCCATTAAAAAAATTCTAATTTCACAAGCTAGACCTGAAAGTGAAAAATCACCTTATTTCGATTTAGAAAGAAAGTACAATGTGACTTTGTTTTTCAAACCATTTATAGAATTAGAGCCAATTGGTGCAAAAGAGTTTAGAAAAACTAAAATCGAAATCCCTGCATACACTGCAGTCATTTTTACTAGTAAAAATGCCATCGATCATTTCTTTAGAACCTGCGACGAATTAAAAATCAACATTAGTCAAGACACAAAATATTTTTGTATCACTGAGTCTGTTGCATTGTATTTGCAAAAATTCATCATGTACAGAAAACGTAAAGTATTCTTTGGTGCAGATGGTACCAATAAAAAACTATTTGACGTTTTGAACAAGCATAAAGCGAATGAAAAGTTCCTTTATGTATGTAGCGAGAATCAACAAGATAATGAAATTGTAAACTGGCTAAAAGACCATGGTTGCACTTTTGATTTAGCTTATATGTATCGTTCAGTAAGTAGTGACATTAAGCCATTATTGAAGGAGCATCAATTTGACATCATTTGCTTATTCACGCCAAGTGGATTAAAGAGCTTGTATGACAATCAACCTGACTTTGTGCAGAACGGCACTTCATTGGCAGCTTTCGGTTCTAATACTTGTAAAGCTATTGAAGATGCTGGGTTGAGTTTACAAATTAAAGTACCAAGCCCACAAGTGTCAAGCATGTTTGCTGGATTGGATCAGTTTTTAGCACAAACATCTAAAAAGAAATAAACTAAATTGCACTTGTATGAGTGCCAATTATAAGTTTACCAATACCTTAATAAAGGAAACAAGTCCTTATTTATTACAACATGCGCATAACCCTGTGCAATGGAGGCCTTGGTCGGACGATTTATTCAATTTAGCAACAAAGGAAGATAAACCCATCTTACTAAGCATTGGCTATGCAGCTTGTCATTGGTGTCATGTAATGGAGCGAGAGAGCTTTGAAGACGAAGCGATTGCGGCCTACATGAACGAGCATTTTGTCAATGTCAAAGTGGATCGCGAAGAGCGACCTGATATAGACCATATCTATATGGATGCGCTCCAAGCCATGACTGGTTCAGGTGGATGGCCATTGAATATTTTTTTATTACCGAATGGCCAACCTTTTTATGGGGGCACCTATTTTCCGCCAAATCCAATGCAGAACAGAGCTTCTTGGTTGGATGTATTAAAAGGAGTGCAAGCGGCTTATGTAAACAATCGAGAAAAATTAGTGGAACAAGCAACCAACCTGACCCAACATTTAATACAAACAAATATCAAAGCGCAAGAAGTCAATGTGGATGATGTAGTTGCAACAACAGAAGAATTTCAACTCATTGCACAAAGAATTTTACATAACGCGGATACTCAATGGGGTGGATTTGGAGCGGCACCAAAATTTCCGCAAACTTTTTCGATACAAGTGTTGTTCAGAAATTACTTTCAAAATAAAGATCAAGCATCCATTGTACATGCAATAAGATCGATTGATAAAATGATTCAAGGTGGCATCTATGATCATTTAGGTGGAGGGTTTTCGAGATACAGTGTAGATGCCATGTGGCAAGCCCCTCATTTTGAAAAGATGTTGTACGACAATGCACTACTATTAGGGGTATTGGCCGAAGGTTATCAAATCACTAAGAAGCCAATCTACTTGAATGTAATCCAAGCAACATTTGATTTTTTACAAAGAGAATTATATAATGGTGAAGGGGGCTATTTTGCAGCATTAGATGCAGATTCTGAAGGAATAGAAGGTAAATTTTATACTTGGTCCTATGATGAAATCAAAGCAATTGTTGATCCTGCTTTATTTGATTCATTTTGTACTTACTATCAAGTAACAGTACCAGGCAATTGGGAGCATACTAATATTCTATGGACACAATCAGATTTAGAGCAAGGCTGGGAACCTGCTTTCAAAATAGAAAAAGAAAAATTATTTGAAACACGTGCAAAAAGAATACGCCCTGCATTAGATCATAAAGTAATTCTTGGTTGGAATTGTATGTTGGTTTCAGGGCTATGTAAAATTTATGCAGCGACTGGCGAGTCGGATTACAAAACGGCTGCAATACAATGTATACAATGGTTAGAGGCCAATTTATATGACGCAACTAAGCAATATTTTTGCCATAGCATTGCAAGTGGCACCAAGAAAGCGCCAGCATTTTTAGATGATTACGCCAATTTAATTCAAGCATATATCCAACTCCAAGAAATTACAGGGGATCAGACTTATTTGCACAAAGCAAAAAAATGGATGGACTATGTTTTGGTGCATTTTATAGATGAGCAAGGGCTCTATTTTTATTATACTGCTGGTTATCAGCAAGATGTAATTATTAGAAAAAAAGAAAGTTATGATGGTGCACAACCAAGTGGCAATGCGCTTATTTGTGCTAGTTTATATTATCTAGGACATGTATTTGATGAACCAATTTGGACAAAACATTCAGAAAGAATGATGCAATCCATGAGAAGGTCTTTGCTCCAGTATCCTAGCTCTTTTGGGCACTGGGCCCAAAGTTTTTTCCAAATGACTGTAGGCATGATTGAGCTGGTTGGAGTGGGGCCGACTGTGCATAGTAGTCTACCTTCCTTACTTGCGCCCTTTTTACCCCATTCAATACGTCTAACTTGTCAAGAAAAAGATGAGAAAATTCCATTGTTAAAAGGCAAAAATTGTATTGATAATCAATTCTTTATGTGCAAAAACTACAGTTGTTCACCGGCAATGCCTACAGTTGACCTTATTTTAGCAAATATCTAACAACTAAAGTGTTAAATTGCAACTCCTAAAACAGGTGAAAATCAACACATTCTAAACCAATATGATACCATTTTTAAAAAATAATAGGATCAATTTTCCCATTGCTGCTTTGGGTATAGTGATCTTATCACTTACCGTGATCGCATTTGCGCCCCCTAAAGGAAGTAAAAGAAACAGTAATAAAAAATTGGATCCACTAACAGTGGCCATCCCAAGTGGTTCATTTTACATGGGTGCAAGTGATGAACAGATGGATCTCTCAATGGTGAATCGTAAAAAGTTAGTGTCGATTCAGAGTTTTTGGATGGATAGAACAGAGGTTACAAATGAACAATATAGAAGGTTTGTTAAGTATACAGCAGACTCATTAAAATATTTGGCAATATATGGAGGTGGTATCAATCAAAATGAAGATACCATCCGTGTGGATTGGGCAAAAGCTGTTAGAATCAATCAAAATAGTAGAGCAGTACTTGAAAAATTGAATGAACTTTTATTGAGTCCTGATAACCGAATTCAAGGCAGAATAGAATTGGATCCTAATAAATTAATTTACAGATATTCATTTGTAGACTTAAAAGCTGCAGCAAAAGCGTCTAAAGGTTTAGAACAATCATTGGGCGATTTTTTAATCACAGTGAACCAACCTGTATATCCTGACTCTCTAGTTTGGATGCGTGATTTCTCTTATTCTTACAATGAGCCTTTGACAAGATTGTATTTTAGTCATCCTGCTTATAATGATTATCCAGTTGTAGGAGTAACATGGAAGCAAGCTGTTGCATTTACACATTGGAGAACGAATAACAGTGATTATTTTGCTGGAAGACCAGGAAGGCAAGATCAAAAAATTGATGGTATTTATCGATTGCCGACAGAAGCAGAATGGGAATATGCAGCAAGAGGTAACTCAAGATCAAATGCGATGTATCCTTGGGGTTCACCATATACAAGAACACAGGAAGGAAGATTGTTAGCGAACTTTAAGCCAGGTAGAGGGGATTATTTTGGTGGGGATGCAAAGAATGATAATATCTATACCACGAAAGTGAAGTCTTATACTGAAAATGATTTCAGGTTATTTGATATGGCCGGTAATGTTGCTGAATGGACAAGCTCTGTATTTTATGAAGGTAGTTATAACTTCTTTGGGGACTTTAGTCCGGATGTTCAGTATAATGCAAAAGATTCTGATCCAGTTTTGATGAAAAGAAAAGTCATCAGAGGAGGTTCTTGGAAAGACATTGCTTATAACTGTCAAGTGAGTTCTCGCAATTACGAATACCAAGATACAGCTAAATCTTATATTGGATTTAGATGTGTCCTTTCTATGGCACCAAGAGTGAATTAGAGCAAAGCAAAAATTAATCAACAAACATTTAAATTTTATAAATTTTCCTAATGGCAAAGACAATTTCAGAAAAAACAAACAAGATCGTTAACGTCATCATCTCTTTAGGTGCTGCAGTCGTAATTATAGGTGCATTGGCTAAAATCATCCACTTATCTTGGGCAGATTGGGCATTGATTGTAGGTTTATTGACAGAGGCAGGCATTTTTGTTATTTATGCATTCCTTCCTCCTCCTCCAGTGGATCATGGTGGTGGTGCAGTAGGTGGTGGTAAAGTAGATGCAACTGAATTAGTGGTTGCATTAAATAGTGTTCAAAAAACAGTACAAGAAGTGTCTAATAATTTAGGCATGATCAATAGTTCAACAGAAGGTTTAAAGCATTTGAACAATCAGTTTTTATCAATGAGTAAGACGATTGAAGAAATGAATCATTTCTACGGTAGCTTAAAAGACATGTCTACTGCAATGAGTTCCACGGTGAATGAAGCTGCAAGAACAAAAGAGCAAATGACACAGTTGGCTGATAACTTGACACAATTAAATCAAGTATACAGCAAGATGATCCATGCAATGCAAGGAAAATAACCCAATGATTTAGTTGATTCAACCACTTTAATTCACTTAATAAAATATAGCGTAAATGTCGTTACCTAAAGAACCAAGGCAGAAAATGATTAACATCATGTACTTGGTGTTGACAGCGCTCTTGGCATTGAATGTGTCTAGCGAAATTTTAAATGCATTCAAAACAATCGATCAAAGTTTGACGAATGCAAACGTCATTATTCAAAAAAAGAACCAGGATATTTATAAATCCTTAGAGGCGAAATTAAAAGACCCTAAGACAGCCGAAAAAGCGGCTATCTGGGCACCCAAGGCCAATAAGGTGAAAGCATTGTCTGATGAAATGTTTGCTTACATAGAATCTTTGAAACAAAATTTGAAAGAAGAAGCAGGATTACAAATCAAAGATGGCAAAGAAACTTTCAAAGAAGATGATTTAGATGCGACTACAAGATTGTTTTTAAATAAAAAAACAGGCATTTCAAGAGGGCAAGAATTGTATAACAAACTAAAACAATTCAAACAAGATTTGGCAGCAGTTGATCCTGCAATTGAAAAAGACGTGATACCATCTGTGTCATTAGACTTGACCATTCCAGCTTCAAATAATTTAGCTGCAAAAAATGATTGGGCTTATGCTTATTTTAATATGACACCTGCTGTGGCAGCGATCACCATCTTAACAAAGTTCCAAAACGATATTCGCAATACAGAAGCGCAGGTTGTGGAATATTGTCATAAAGAAATTGGAGAAGTGGAATTAGTATATGATCAGTTCAATGCATTCGCTGCTTCTAATTCACAATACTTAATGTCTGGTGAAGAATTAGTCATTACAGCTGGCGTAGGTGCATTTAGTAGTGCAGCAAAACCAACAATCTCTATTGATGGAGTTGTCGTGCCAGTTGCTGCAGACGGCTCTGCGGTTTATAAATCTGTTGCAGGCGCAACCCCAGGCGTTCAATCTAAACGTGTAAGAATTTCTTTCTTAAAACCAAATGGTGAAACTGCAGTGGTTGAAAAAGATGTTCAATTTACAGTGGGTACACCTTCTGGTCTTGTAGTATCTACAGACAAGACAAGGGTATTCTACAAAGGTCTAGAGAACCCTTTGAGCATCACAGGTGGTGGTGGGGGCGAAAAAATCAATGTGACTGTAGAAGGCGCTGGCTCTAATGTAAGAAAAGTGAGTTCGGGTCAATATATAGTGACTTGTGCACAAACTGGAGTAGCAGTGGTGACAGTAAATGATGGTAAGCAAACACAAAAGATGAATATCCCTGTGAAGAGAATTCCAGATCCAATCGCGATTGTGGGAGGAAGTGCAGGTGGAAACATGACTGCAGCTAAATTTAGAGCGCAAGGTGGGGTGATTGCAGACTTAAGAGATTTTGTATTTGACGGTGTTAAATACAATGTATTGTCTTATATCGTGATTGCTACAGGAAAGGGTTTTGATGAACCTGATTTTGCAGAAGTGAATGGTCCTGCTTTTTCTGGTGGTGCAACTTCATTGATTAGAAAATGCCAACCAGGAACAACGGTAACTATTGGTGAAATTAAAGTGTCTGAGCCAGGTGGAGGATCAAGAAAACTAGATCAAACAATCACGTTTATTTTACAATAATCTAAGAGATTGTTGTAGAAGTTGATTTGAAAATAATAAAAGGGTATTTATGAAAAAGACAATGAAAACAAGCTGCATCGTTATGGCCTCTTTGGTTTTAACAGTATCTGCACATGCGCAGTTTTCTTATGGTGCCAAAAAGAAATCAACACCAACAAAAACAGCTCAAGATACAGTGATTGCAAAACCTGCACCCCAAACTGTAAACAATACAATGAATCAAGCGCCAACGACTCCTGTTGTTGGAAATGTCAAGCCGACTAAAAATATTGATACAACTGTGGTAGGTGGCTTTAATGCAAATAACAAAAGAAGTTTAAGAAATGGCTATGCCTTCTTTTCTGAAACCAATTCTAGAAAAGGGGTGAAAGAAAGATTGCCATTACCTTATGAAAATTTAAGAGAGGAAGACGCTTTGTTTAGTGAGTTTGTCTGGGAAGAAATTGATGCAAGAGAGAAGATCAATAGAACTTTCATGTACCAGTCTTATGATGAAAATGGTGATCAACGCTTTTTTGCAGTTTTGCTTCGTGCAATAGAAAAAGATGGTGTTGTTCCTTTCTCTACAACAGATGATCGATTTACTACACCCATGACATTAGATGAGTTGAATGCTACTTTGAAAGGAAGTTTAGACACTATTTTAGTGCCTAATGTATTGGATCCAAATGTTATGGACACGACTGTTATTTACAATACTGCTTTAGCGCCCCAACCAGATTCGATTTATACATTTAGACTTAAAGAGCAATGGATTTTTGACAGCAAAACAAGTAGAATGTATAGCAGGATTATTGGTATCGCACCGATTGCTTCCATGCTGATCAATAATAAGGTTGTAAAACGTCCTTTGTTTTGGATCTATTATCCAGAGCTTAGAACGAGTTTGGCAAAAGCTGAAGTATACAATCCAAGAAATATTTCTAGCCGTATCACATGGGAAGAATTATTTGAAAGCCGTTATTTCAATGGTTATGTAGTGAAGTCTACTTTGGATAATTACAATGATAAATTGTTAAATGCTTTGTATAAAGATCCAATCAAGCGCCTTCAAGAAGGCGAGAAGATCAAGCAAAAAATATTTGATTTCGAACAAGATCGTTGGGTGTACTAGTCTTTTTCGAAAGCAGCCAATAAAATTTTAGTTTTTGCAGCGCCAATCAGTTCAGTTAAAATACTGGGATTGGCGCTTTTTATTTTGCTCACTGATTTAAAATAGGTCAATAAGGTTTCTTTTGTTTTAGGGCCAATGCCCTCAATATGATCTAGGCTATTGACCAACGCACCCCTAGACCTTTGTGCTCTATGGAATGTGATGCCAAAACGGTGCACTTCATCCCTGATATTGCGCACTAAATTATGTGCAGGGCTATTCCAGTTCAATAAAATAGAACTTGTATCACCAGGGAAAAATAATTCCTCAATGTTTTTAGCCAAACCAACCGTAGTAACTTTATCTTGGATGCCCAATTCTTTTAAAGCATCCAAAGCGGCATTTAATTGCCCTTTGCCGCCGTCGATAATGATTAATTGAGGAAGTGGTTGCTTTTTTTGCAAGACCGAGGTATAGCGTCTTAAAACCGTTTCGTGCATACTAGCAAAGTCATTGATACCCACCACCGTTTTGATATTGAATTTGCGGTAGTCTGATTTGCTAGGGACACCATTTTTAAAACAAACCATTGCTGAAACAGGGTAAGTTCCTTGAAAGTTCGAGTTATCAAAACATTCAATATGGTTGGGTACAACTGGTAAAGAAAGTAAGTTTTTTAAATCAATCAAGACTTCATTCAAAGGCGCTGTCTCACTCACTTTTACAAGTGCTTCTCTGTGCTTCCAATCCTTTAAAGCGTAGTCTACGTTTTTTTGTGAAAGTGCTAGTAGTTGTAATTTCTCCCCTAATTTGGGCACCGTATATTTAATACCTTTTTCTTTTTCAAAAGGTTCAACTGGTACAATAATCTCCTTGGCTTCCGATTCTAATTGTGTTCTAAAATAATGAATGGCAAATGCCAGCACAGTTTCCTTAGTTTCTTCTAATGGAATACTTAAGGGTAGCATATGTGTTTGTACAATTCGCCCCTCTTGTAGCATTAGGTAATTCACATAAGCTTGATCGGCTTCCATGGCGATGCTGAATACATCCATGGCTTCTTGTTGCTTTGTTAAAATTTCTGACTTGGTTTGGTAACGCTCTAATTCTTCGATTTTCTTTTTAGTCTCATTGGCTTTCTCAAAAGCGAGTGCGGCGGCTTCGGCCTGCATCGTTTCTTTTAAGTTTTGCACCAATGGCTTGACGTTGCCTTTTAGTAAATGTTTTACTTGATCTATCGAAGTCGCATAATCTTGTTCTGTCTGAAATCCTTGACAAGGACCTTTGCAATTACCTAAATGGTACTCTAGGCAAACTTTAAACCTGCCTTGTTGAATATTTTTCTGTGTAAGTGGAAGGGTGCAGGTTCTTAAGGGGATTGTTTCTTTAATATGGTTGATCAATTCTCTTACAGCAAATACATGCGTGAAGGGGCCGATATAGGTAGCGCCGTCTTTAAATTTTCTTCTAGTTAAAAAGACCCTAGGAAAAGCCTCATTTTTGATGACAATATAGGGATAGGTCTTGTCATCTTTTAGATTGATATTGTATTTGGGTTGATAGTTCTTAATCAACTCATTCTCTAAGATAAATGCATCATGTTCTGAGTTCACAATGGTGAACTTGATCTCACTAATTCTTTGCACTAGTTCAATGGTTTTTAAACTATGCTGATTAGATATGAAATATGAGCTCACTCTATTTCTTAAGTGTTTGGCCTTGCCAACATACAATAGCTTGCCTTTATCATCAAAATATTGATAAATGCCTGGTTCCTGTGGGATGCTAGATTGTATTTTCTTAAACTGCTCTTTCTCCATAATCGTAGATGCAAAAATACCGGTTTATTTTAACTATTTTTATAACATGGAACTATCAGTTAATATCCCGGCCTTATTATTCCCGGCAATCAGTCTGATTATGCTGGCATACACCAATCGTTTTTTGGCTTTGTCTAACCGTGTACGTGTTTTACATGATAAATATCAACAACAAGAGCAGCGCTTGGTTATTTTTGGACAAATTAAGAACCTAAAATACCGTATTAAGCTCATTCAACATATGCAAACTTATGGGGTTGCAGCTTTGTTATTGTCCTTGCTTTCTATGTTTTTCATTTTTATTCAATATCAAGGTATTGCGAAATTCATTTTTGCAACTAGTTTGATTAGCTTTTCGGTGTCTATCTTTTTCTCATTAATTGAGATTCGATTAAGTACAAAAGCGATAGAGTTAGAATTGAGTGATATGGAAGGACTCGAAGATCCATCTGTGATGGAGTACTTGAAAAAGAAATTTGAAAGAGAAGAGAAGTAATCGGAGAAGTTCTTATACATAAAAAAGGATAGTTTTTAACTATCCTTTTTTATGTATGCTAGATTTTAATTATTGTCCTTTCCTTTCTCCAATCTGTTGTCTCCACATGGCGTAATACAAGCCTTTTTCTTCTAATAAACTTTGGTGGTTGCCAGATTCAATGACCGTGCCTTTTTCCAATACATAAATTCTTGTTGCATGGATGATGGTACTCAATCTGTGCGCAATCATGATCGTAATTTGTTCTCTTTCTTTAGATAAATAACGAATGGTATCGGTGATAGACTCTTCTGTTAAACTGTCCAATGAAGAGGTAGCTTCGTCAAATATTAATAAGTGTGGATGTCTTAGTAAAGCCCTTGCAATGGAGAGTCTTTGTTTTTCCCCACCACTTAATTTTAATCCACCTTCACCAATTACAGTCGCTAAGCCATTACCACCTTTATCTAAAATATTGGCACAGCTGGCTTTGGTGAGTGCCAATAACATTTCTTCCTCGCTAGCATTGGGTGCAACAAAGGCAAGATTCTCTTTAATGGTGCCTGCAAAAAGTTGCGTGTCTTGCGTCACAAAACTAATTTGATTTCTCAATGCACTCATGTCTATTTGTGCAGTATTTACACCATTCATTAATATTTCACCTTCTTGTGGTTGGTACAATCCTACTAATAATTTCACCAAAGTGCTTTTACCTGCGCCAGAGGGGCCTACAAAGGCAATTGTTTCTCCTTTCTTTGCATCAAAGCTAATTTGGTCTATTGCCTTGAAATTAGCGGTCTGGTGTTGGAAGCCTACTTGTTTAAATGCCAATTGTTCAATGTCGCCAATCGCAATAGGGTTGGCAGGTGGTGTATCAATTGGCTTTTTCATCAAAGCGTCAAAATTGTTTAATGACGCTTCAGTTTCACGATAGCTCATAATGATACTACCAATCTCTTGCAATGGTCCAAAAATGAAGAAGCTATAAAATTGTAAAGAGATCAATTGACCAACAGTCAAAATTTCTTTAAAGATCAACCACATTAAAGTAAAAGTGATCACTTGTCTCAAAGCGTTGACCATCGTGCCTTGGATAAAACTTAAAGAACGAATATTTTTTACTTTCTTTAATTCAAGTGCAAGAATTTTGTAGGTATTGTTATTCAATCTATTGATTTCTTGGGTAGTTAATCCAAGGCTTTTTACCAGTTCAATATTCCTCAAGCTCTCGGTAGTCGTGCCCGCGAGGCTAGTTGTTTCCTTGACAATATTCTTTTGGATGACTTTGATCTTCTTGCTCAATAAGTTGGTAACATAAGCTATCATACTTGCGCCACCGATATAAATTGGGATAATAGACCAGTGTAATCTGGTTGCATAAACTGAAACAAAAATCACACTCACTACAATACCAAAGACTACATTGATCACATAGCTAATGAATTTTTCACAATCAGCTCTTGCCTTTGTCAAAATGGATAAGGTTTCACCACTTCTTTGGTCTTCAAAAGCCTGATAAGGTAATTGCATTGAATGTTTTAATCCGTCTGTAAATAAGGCAGCGCCAAATTTTTGAATGATCACATTCACAATATAATCCTGGAAAGCTTTGGCGATTCTACTCACCATGGCGGTGCCCACTAAAAGCAATAACATATTGCCCACGCCCTTTAAAAACATGGCTTGTGTTCTTTCGTTTCCAGCAGGGTCTAAAAAAGGATTCTTTGCAAAACCGTCAATTAGTTTACCAAAAATCATTGGATCAAACAAAGAAAATGTTTGGTTGATTGCAGCAAGGATAAACGCTAAAAAAACTAAGCCTTTAAAAGGCTTAATGTATTGGATAAGTATTTTCATATTAAGAGGAAGCTTTGTCTTGGTTGTATAGTAGGTTATATCGTGCAATGCAGTCTAGGACTTCTTCAGTTCCTAATTTTTTTTCTGCACTTGTTACAAATCCTTCAGGTAAGTAGGGGAACATGGTTTTCAACTGTTCAAAAAACGCTTCAACATTACGTTTTACGACACCTGGCTTTTCTTTGTCCGATTTAGTGAATATAAGGGTGTAAGGAATTTGCCATTGGAACAATTGATCAATGAATTCAATGTCAATTTTTTGAGGACTATGTCTTGAATCAATCAATACGAATACGCGATTTAGATTCGGTCTTTTGCGTAAATAATTTTCAATCATTTGTTCCCATCTTCTGCGACTACTTTGAGATACTTTCGCATAGCCATATCCTGGTAAATCCACGATATACCATTTTTCTTGACGCCCTTTCACCACTTCATTGCTGATGATTTCAAAATGGTTGATTAACTGCGTCTTTCCAGGTGCAGAGGATGTTTTAGCCAATCCTTTCTGTCCACAGATGGCATTGATAATAGAGGACTTGCCTACATTACTTCTCCCTATAAATGCATATTCAGGTGCTTGTAAACTAGGACATTGGTCGTAATTAGGACTAGATATTAAGTAAGTCGCTTTGTGTATTTTCATTTATTTGCTTGCGCTAGGGCCTCTATTGATGATCAAGCTATCGGCAGGATAATTCGCTTTAAGCGTATCCATGATACTTTGACACCATTGAACTAATGTATTTTTCTCTGTCTCGCTTAATTTAGCGTTTTGATGAATCAATGTATAAGATTCCATTGGCATTTCACCTTCCTTAACTTGTTCAATCAATTCCTCCAATTTATGATTTTGTTTTGCAATGCGATAGCTGGCAAATTCATTGAAATTAAAATGCCTTTTACCGTCTACTACATGATCGTTGATCAGGTAAGCAAATGGTTGAATGTTTGCATACCAAGGGTAAACTGTTTTGTTACTATGACAATCAGCACATGCTTTGTCAACAATCAATTTAACTTCATTTGGCATTGGATACAATGTGGCGATATCATTCTGAACTGCTCCGCTGTCATTTTTTGGATGACGAACAAATTGGATAAGTACCAATACAATGGCTAATCCTAATAATATTTTCTTAATCATAATATTGCTTTGTAGTATTAAAGGTCGTTCTTTTGAAGCAGATTCTTAAAAACTTATATCAGCACTTTGCCTGACATCTCTTTAGGAATCGGTAATTCCATCATCGTTAGGATTGTTGGAGCAATATCGCCTAGTTTGCCTGGCTGAATACTGCCTTTCCAATTTTTATCAATGATAAAGAAAGGGACAAGGTTCAATGAATGGGCTGTATTTGGACTGCCATCTTCGTTCATCATAAAATCTGCATTGCCATGGTCTGCAGTCAAGAAGATTGTATAGCCATTGTTTAAGCCAGCTGTAACTACTTTTTCTACACATGCGTCAACAGTTTCAACGGCTTTCACTACTGCACTAAAGACCCCAGTATGACCAACCATGTCAGCATTGGCATAGTTCAAACAAATGAAATCAGGATTGCCTGCATTGATTTCTGGCAGGATCTTATCTGTTAATTCAAATGCACTCATTTCTGGTTGTAAATCATAGGTAGCCACTTTAGGAGATGCTGCCATGATTCTTGTTTCCCCTTCGAAAGGTTGTTCTCTTCCGCCGCTAAAAAAGAAAGTAACATGCGGGTACTTTTCTGTTTCAGCAATACGGATTTGTTTTTTATTGTTTTTTGCCAATACTTCTCCCAAAGTATTTTCTAAATTATCGTTTTCAAAAACTACATGTACGTTTTTAAAAGTTTCATCATATTTGGTCATCGTTGTATAATGCAAACTAAGTGGGTGCATGTTTTGTTCAGGGAAATCTTTTTGAGTCAACACTTCAGTAATTTCTCTACAACGATCCGTTCTAAAATTAAAACAGATCACTGCATCTCCATCTTGAATGCGCGCGATAGGCTGACCATTTTCCGTAAGCACTGTTGGCAAGATAAATTCGTCCGTTATGTCTTTGGCATAGTTTTCTTGAATGGCAGCAAGTGCAGATTCGGCAGTGTTTCCAATGCCTTTCACCATGGCGTCATATGCCAATTGTACTCTTTCCCAGCGCTTATCACGATCCATCGCATAATACCTGCCACTCACAGTGGCAATTTTTCCTGCTGAATTTTTTAAATGACTTTCTAAAGAAGCTACAAAAGACTCGCCGCTCTTTGGATCTGTGTCACGTCCATCTGTGAAAGCATGGATAAATACATTGCTCAATCCCTCTGATTGGCATAGATCACATAATGCTTTTAAATGTTGTGTATGTGCATGCACGCCGCCATCACTCACTAGTCCAATTAAGTGTAATGGTTTATGATTTTCTTTTGCATAACGGATAGATTGAAGCAATGTTGGATTGCTTGCAAATTCACCTGTTTTAATGGCAACATTGATTCTTTGTAATTCTTGGTAGACAATTCTGCCTGCGCCCAAATTTAAATGGCCCACTTCGCTATTGCCCATTTGTCCTTCTGGTAATCCTACTTCTTCTCCGCAAGTCACTAAAGTTCTATTAGGGTATTGTTGGTATAAGCTAGTTACAAATGGAACTTTCGCATGTTGAATTGCGTCTGCCTTTGAAATCTGACCCAATCCCCATCCATCCATGATCACTAATATTACTTTTTTTGACATATTCTTTAACTTTTTATAGCGTTGCTTATAATTTGTTTATTTTTATACCTCAAAGTTTCAAAATACTAGGCACATTACAAACTTTATCCTACTTTAAAAGACAAAAATGAAGTTAATATCTAAAATACTTGTTGTATTGGCCCTTTTGCAGTGTAGCATTGGTGTTCAAGCGCAAAATGAAACCGAATTATTGGTACAACATTTGCAAACTGGCAATTTTAGTGCCTTACAGAGTTTTTGGGACAATCAAGTAGAGTCTAGCATTTTAGACCAAGTAGCTGCGAAACCTTTGACAGCGCAACAAGCCAATGAAACCTTACAAGCGTTCTTTAATCAAAAAAGCATTGTTGGTTTTGAAAAAAGTGCAGAAAGAAAATTAGGAAATACATTGTACCTCACTGGTAAATTATTATCCAGTCAACAGAAATTTAATTTAACCTTATTGCTTCAATCCACTAAGAAAGGTTTTGTGATTGTAAGTATGAGGGTGAGCTAGTCGCATTTAAGATGAGTAAGAAGCCAAAAAATACCTTAAATAGTTTTTCAAGCATTCCATTAGTGTATAGTACCAATCCGGATTATATGGTGCCTAATGAGGCCGAAGAAAAAATCACTTTATCTCCAGCCGAACAGTTACTCAGGGTCATTTTAGAAACTAAACATAGGGCAGGGAAGACCGTCACCATCGTATATGGTTTTGAAGGAGCCGATGCTGATTTAGAAGCCTTGGGCAAAGCGCTTAAAAATTTTTGCGGCACAGGTGGTTCGGTAAAAGATGGAGAAATTATTGTTCAAGGAGATCACCGACAAAAAGTCTTCCAATACCTTAAACAAAAGGGGTATAACAAAGCAAAGCTCTAAAAATTCACTTCCAAGTTCAGTCTTTCTTTTAGTTGTTGTACCAAAGGATATTGTTTCGCAATATGTTCAAACTTTTGTTTGCTATTAAGTTTTAAATGCAATGGCACATCTTCTTTTTCTCCAGCATCTACAAGAATACTAAATTGAATTGCACGATTTTGAAAACGCTCCCAGATGGTTTCCATCAAGCTCATCCTTTCTTGTTCAACAAATTTCTGAGCAGTCAATGCGGGTACAGTAATGGTAAAATGGGTAGGGTCTTCTATCTCAAGCGTGGCAATTCTAAAAGTACCAGCTACTGAGTGTTTCAAGTCTTGTTCCATTTTATTGGCATACTCATTCCAACATGCTTGTAGGGTTTCCATATCCAAAGAGATGGCTTCCTTTACTTCTTCAATATTATACTCACTGCCATATTTCTGTTGCAATACAGCCAAAAGGCTTTTTTTGCCACCTAAATTAGGCTGAACAGTATTCAATGCTGGATTCGCAGTGGGCTTAGCGGTAGGAGTAGGTGTTACAACAGGTTGACTTTCTGGTGTTTGCTCAGTTGTTGTAGTACTATTATCTACAGGAGACTCAGGAGGAGTTTGAGCTGGCGATTTAGAAGCTACTGGAGCAGGCGCTGTTTCAATGACTAGTTTAGCCTCTGCGTTGACTACAATATTGCTTAAAGGAATAATTTTTCTGGTACGAATAGGGTAATGACTATCAACTAGTTTTTTTTTTACTAGCTGGTTGTCTTCCATACTTAATTCAATTGCTTGTTGCAAAAAATTGAGTTTGATCAAAGCCAATTCCACATGCAATCTTTTGTTGCGGGCCATCTTGAATTGTATCTCGGCTTCGTTTAAAATATTCAATGCACTTACTAAATAAGGTGTGCCAATTTTTTCTGCAGCTGCAAGGTATTGATCTCTCCATCCTTCGATAGATTCAAGCAAATGAGCGCTAGCTTTGTCTTTGCAGACAAGGATATTTCTGATGAATGCAGCCATGCCATATAAAACAGTATCGCCTTCGAAACCTTTTTGGTTGATTTCGTCATACAATAACATTGCACTTGTAAGATCTTGCCCTGTTAAGTGCGTCAATAATTTAAAGAAATAGCCCTCGTCCAGAATATTTAAATGCTCTAATGTATTGTCATAAGTCAATGCGCCATTAGAGAAGCTTACAATTTTATCAAGAATACTTAAGGCATCTCTCATACAACCTTCACTCTTTTGAGCAATCAATTGTAAAGCATTTCTTTCTGCCTTAATATGTTCTTTTTCTACAATCTCCTCTAAGTGTTTTACCGTGTCTTCTGGTACTATTCTTTTAAAGTCAAAAATTTGACATCTACTTAAGATCGTAGGTAAGATTTTATGTTTTTCAGTCGTCGCTAAAATAAAAATAGCATAAGGTGGCGGCTCTTCTAAAGTTTTAAGAAAGGCATTAAAGGCACTTGTACTTAACATGTGGACCTCATCCACAATATAGACTTTGTATTTACCAGCCTGAGGTGCAAAACGAACTTGTTCCACTAAGGTTCTAATATCGTCCACCGAGTTATTGCTGGCAGCATCTAATTCATGGATATTTAAGCTAGCGCCTTTTTCGAAAGACACACAACTTTCACATTGGTTACATGCTTCACCTTCTTTAGTAATATTGGTACAATTGATCGTTTTTGCAAGGATACGTGCGCAAGTTGTTTTACCCACACCTCTTGGTCCACAAAACAAAAATGCATGTGCTAGGTGTTGGTTTAAGATCGCATTCTTTAATGTAGTAGTAATATGAGATTGACCCACTACTGTACTAAAGTTTTGAGGACGATACTTTCTTGCTGATACGATAAAATTCTCCATACTTGAGCTGCAATATACTGCATCAAAAGGTAATTTTCTCGGCTAGGGAGTAAATCTTATCCCCCATTTCCGAAATCCTTAACTGCCTTGGTTTGTAGGCTTATATTCCATTAAGGGGTGACGTTCAAAAGGATGCTTTTCGGTGTCAAAAATATGCCTCCAGGTGACCATGCGTCTGCTTGGGTTGGCGCCTAGGCTTTTGTAGATATTCACCATTTTGGGATTCCAATCTGCTGCCCATCCCATTTCGTATTCTTCGTATATATTTATTTTGTTGATCATTAAAGAGCTAGAGTAGATCAAAAAACTATCTATTCCTAATGATTGAAATTTCGGCACTACGCCAAAAGCCAAGCCTGTTAATCTTGTATTCTTTTTTCTGAACTTCATCCACAATAAATGGATTTTTTGCTTCCATCCTAGTTGACCATCAAAATGCTTAAAATATTGATTCACATCTGGGATATTAATAAACATGGCAATTGGATCTTCTTTATAATAAGCAAACCAAATCACGCGCTCGTCCATAACTGGTTTTAGCGTTTTAAACAATTTCATGATTTGTTCATGCGTAATGGCTTTTGCTTCACCATGTTGAGCCCACGCTGCATTGTAGATCTGAACAAAGTCATTGGCGAATTTGTCCAATTGTTTTTTATCTAAATGCTTGGCGCTATAGTCTGGCTTTGATTTGAATTTTTCGTAGCGCTCCTTGAATCTTTCTGGTAAGCCAGCTGATATTAAAATGCGGTAATAATATTGGTTGTAAAAATTTTCAAAACCATAATTGGCAAATAAGGTTTCATAGTAGGGTGGATTAAAAGACATCCCATACATAGGTGCTCTGTCATAACCTTCCACCATGAGTCCCCACCATTTATCACGATCGCCAAAATTAACAGGACCATCCATGGCTTCCATACCTTCTGAATGTAACCATGCTTTTGCAGTATCAAACAATAAGTTCGCAACTGCTTGATCATTGATGGCGTCGAAATAACCTACGCAACCCGTTGCATAATCCGTGCCCTTGTTTTTGTATTTGGAATAATGAAACGCAGCTATGCGGCCGATTGTGTTGCCTGCGTCGTCTTGAACAACCCATCTTTTTGCAGCGCCGTCTTTGAATAATTTATTTTTTGCTGGATCAAAAGTAGCAAGCACTTCATTGTCTAAAGGTCTAATATAGTTAGGGTTGTCCTTATTCAAAAGGGCATTGATCGCTACAAAAGCTTTATCTAATTCGGGTGTATTTACTTCAAGCACTTTCATGCCTGCAAATTAGAAATTTTTTAAGACACTTAAGGCAAAAATACCTGCGGTCTCTGTTCTGAGTCGGGTAGGCCCAAGTTCAACAGGCTCGAACTGCTTGTTGCATGCAGCTTCAATTTCTGCAGGTGAAAAATCTCCTTCAGGGCCTATTAAAAGTAGTAAGTCATTGCTAGCACGAATAGTTTTAATGGATGTCTTTTTGCCGGGCTCGCAATGTGCAATCAGTTTTTGTGCAGCATTGGCTTGTTCAATCAACTGCTGGAAAGCGGTCGGGGCTGCTAATTTAGGCAGCCAAGTTTGCTGACTTTGTATCATTGCAGACTGGATAATCTGCTCCATTCTCTCGGTCTTAAAACGTTCGTGAATGGTGCGTTCGCAGATCAATGGAGTGATTGCAGTGATGCCCATTTCAGTTGCTTTTTCAAAAAGCCATTCTAATCTTACTGCGTTTTTTAATAAGGAAATTCCTAAATGTAAATGTTGTTTTGGTGCTGGATGTTGCAGGGCATCTGTAATATGAACGATAGCATTTTTTTTATGTGCTACTTGGATAGTCGCATGAAATAGTCCACCTTGTCCATTGGTTAAATCAATATGATCGCCCTCGGTCATTCTTAACACTTGAATGCAATGCTTGCTAGAAGCTTCGCTCATGGTATACTGTGTACAACCAGCTGCAACTAAGGGTTCGTAAAAAAAAGGAACAGACATATATGCAATTTAGAATGGTTGTTCGTCATTTAGGCCATCATCAAATTCGCCACCATTCATTCTGCTTCCTTGAATAAAGAATCTTCCTCCATCTTGCGCGTCACCGCCGCCTAAGTTTGGAGAGATCGGTTTATAATTGCTGCCTAATCCTGGTATGCCACTGTCTCCATCCCATTCTTCGAATTTTTGTACATCCAATCTTGCTCTTAGTTTCACTAAATCCAAAGAACCGTTTCTGTGTTTCGCAATTCTGATATGCGTTTCACCCATGGTGCTTTCGCCCATCTCATTGCTCATTACTTCATAGTATTCTGGTCTGTAAATAAACATAACCATATCCGCATCCTGCTCAATCGCACCCGATTCACGTAAGTCACTCAACTGCGGCATCTTGCTTTCTTTTCTGGTTTCTACCGCACGACTCAACTGTGACAAAGCAATAATTGGAATGTTCAATTCTTTAGCCAGTGCTTTTAAACTTCGAGAGATATTACTAATCTCTTGTTCTCTATTGGAATTTCTATCTCCAGATCCACTCATTAATTGTAAGTAGTCAATGATGATGATTTTAACATCATGCTTGTTCACCAACCTTCTTGCTTTCGCTCTAAATTCAAAAATATTTAAAGCCGCAGTATCGTCGATATAAATAGGGGCAGATTCTAATTTATTGATACCCTTCGTGTGTAACTGTTGGTATTCATAGTCTTCTAATTTACCTCTAGAAATTTTTTCCATTTTAATCTCACTCTCTGCACTCAGAATACGTTGTACTAACTGAGAGGCGCTCATCTCCAAACTAAAGAAGCCAACACCTTGTGGCTTGGTTGGATGCAAGGCTGCGTTACGCGCAAGGTTCAAGGCAAATGCGGTTTTACCCACAGAAGGACGTGCCGCTAAAATAATTAAATCCGTAGGCTGCCATCCAAAAGTGATTCTATCCAATGAGTTGAATCCACTTGGCACTCCAGAGATCTCGTCTTTCTTAGTTCTTAATTCGTCAATACGTGTAATGGATTCTGCTAAAGCATTGCCAATGTCCACGAAATTTTTCTTTAAATAATTATTCGTGATATTGAACATTTTTGTTTCACTCTCGTCCAATAAATCAAATACATCTGTACTGTCTTCGTATGAATTGGTAATGATCTCGCCACTGATTCTGATCAATTCTCTTTGGATGAATTTTTGTAAAACTATTTTTGAGTGCGCGTCAATATTTGCAGTAGAGACAACGACATTGGTCAATTTAGAAATATAATAAGCACCACCCACTTGGTCCAAATACTCACGCATTTTCAATTCTTCCACCACCGTCAACATGTCAATAGGCATGTTTTTTTGCTGTAAGCTTTGCATCGATTGAAAAATCATTTGATGCGCTTCTACATAAAAACATTCCGGCTTTAGGATCTCGGTTACTGTATCAAATGCACTTTTCTCTAAAAGAATACCACCCAGGATGGCTTCCTCTAATTCTCTTGCTTGAGGCGGTATTTTCCCATACATCATGGCGCTCACGTCTACTGAGCTTGGTTTCTTTCTCGTTGTTGATCTTGTATTGAGGTTTGGGAGGGCCATATAATTGTTGCTTTTCTTACTGCGAAAATCCTTTCAAAATTCGGCATCCCGAAATTTAATTATCCAATTGGCTTATCCACAGACGCTTATAATAGGATTTGCACATCAAAATTACAGTTATTCACTTGTTATTCAGGGCCATTTTTTGGTTATGCACTTATTGACATCTTTGGCTGATTTTGACTGTTTTCTCAGAGGCTATTTAAGGGGCATTTGCTAGAAAATAAGGGCTATTTAAGCAGAAAATAGTATTTTTGAAGCTATACCTTAAAGTAGCATCATGACCATTAGTTATCGCTGGCTATGTGAATATTTACCAGCACCCATTCCCAAAGAAGCATTATCTACCATATTGACTTTGATAGGTTTAGAAGTAGAGTCCTTAGAAATGTATGAAAATTTTAAAGGCGGACTTCAGGGCTTAGTCGTAGGTGAAGTGCTTGAATTGGCACAACATCCCAATGCAGATAAATTAAAATTGACCAAAGTAAATGTTGGCGGTGAACGCCCATTGAATATTGTTTGTGGTGCATCGAATGTGGCAGTTGGACAAAAAGTAGTAGTCGCTCAAGTAGGTACCACTATTTATCCAAAAGCTGGAGCACCGATCACAATGAAATTGGCTAAGATCAGGGGAGAAGAAAGTGAGGGGATGATCTGTGCTGAAGATGAAATTGGATTGAGTGAAGACCATGCAGGAATCATGGTATTAGATGCGGCCATTCCTGTCGGCAAGCCAGTTGCTGAATTATATGATTATTACCAAGATTGGATTTATGAAATAGGGTTAACACCAAACAGAATGGATGCCATGAGTCATTATGGTGTGGCTAAAGATGTTTGCGCCTATTTAACTTACCACGAAGCGAAAGCAGAGCCGATTAGTCCTTTCAAACAAACACCAGTTGTGGATGCTGCGTTGAAACCATTTGATGTAGTGATTGACAATCCTGAAGCTTGTGCAAGGTATAGTGGCATTTTAATTGAAGGTGTAAAAGTGGGGCCTTCGCCAGCATGGTTGAAAAATAAATTACAAGCTATCGGTGCAAGATCTATTAATAATATAGTAGACATTACCAATTTCATTTTACATGAGACAGGACAGCCCTTGCACGCCTTTGATGCTGCAAAGATTCAGGGTAAAAAAGTAGTTGTCAAAAAATGTGCGCAAGACACTTTGTTTGTAAGTCTAGATGAAAAGGAAAGAAAATTAACTGCACAAGACTTGATGATCTGTGATACCGAAAAGCCATTATGTATTGCGGGTGTTTTTGGTGGATTGAACAGTGGCGTAAGTGCAACAACCAATTCAATATTTTTAGAGAGTGCTTGGTTTGAAAATGTGCATATTCGTAAAACCTCGGTACACCATGGATTAAGAACGGACGCAGCTACTCGTTTTGAAAAAGGAGTGGATATTGCGAACACGGTTAAAGTATTAGAGAAAGCTGCTTCCATGATTCAAGAAATTGCTGGAGGCAAATGCAGTCAAGTGATAGATGTATATCCAAGTCCTGCAGAAAAAGTAAAAGTGTCTATGACTTTTGCCTACTTAAAAAAATTGAGTGGCAAGCAATATGCAGCGGATAAAGCAGTCGCTATTTTAACCAGTTTAGGTTTTGATATTTTGCATCAAGATGCTGCTGGCATTCAAGTAGCAGTGCCTTATAACAAGCCTGATATAAGTATTGCAGCAGATTTAGTGGAAGAGATTTTGCGTATAGATGGATTAGACAATATCGAGATTCCAACAGCAATTACGATTAGTCCTTCAATAGATTTACTAGAAGCCAAAGAGCAGTTTAAAAATAAAATTGCCAATTATTTAGTAGGTCGTGGATACACGGAAATTTTAACGAATTCAATTACCAATAGCAAATACTATTCAGACGAACAATTAGCCACAACGGTTAAAATGTTGAATAGCCTAAGTGCCGACTTGGATGTGATGCGTCCAACTATGTTGGAAACTGGACTAGAAACAATTGCATACAATAACAACAGAAAAAACGATGCTATTGCTTTCTTTGAAATGGGAAAAGTGTATGCGAAAACAGCTGCTGGTAAATACCAAGAGCAAGAAATCTTGGCCATCTATCTTTCTGGTAAACAAGTTCAAGATAGTTGGAGGTCTAAAGCTGCTCAACAAGACTTCTTTGTACTCAAAGGATTGGCTTTGGCTTTATGTGAATTATTAGGGTTGAAAAAAATTAATTGGAATCCAATTGGAAATGGGCAATTCGAAGTACTTGCAGGTAAAACTGTCTTGGGTACGATTGAACAAGTAGGTGCAAAAAAATTAGCACAGTTTGATATCAAGCAAGCTGTTGTGTATTTAAACTTTGACCTAGCAACTTTATTGAATGCCTATCAAGCGGGCACAGTGAAATACCAAGAAGTGTCTAAATTCCCTTCAGTAGAAAGAGATTTAGCCTTGGTGATTGATCAGTCTATACCCTATGCAGCAATTGAAAAAGCCATTAAGACAGTACAGTTGGATGCTTTAAAAGAGACGCGTGTGTTTGATATTTTTGAGAGTGATAAATTAGGTGTCAACAAAAAATCGGTAGCAATCAATTTTGTTTTCAACGCTGGATCATCTACGCTAACTGATACCGAAATAGATGGTATGATGAAGCAATTGATCTCGGCATTTGAAAAAAATATTCAAGCGGAAATAAGAAAATAATTAATTTCAAGCCATAAACATTGTTCCATGTCTGATTTACAGACCGCTTTATTAGGCCTCCAAGAAAAACTGCAAACATTGCTAAAGCGACAGCTTGCCTTGGAGAAAGAAAACCATCAATTAAAGGGAACTTTGGCCGAAAAGCTGCATGTGATTGAGCAACTTGAGATCGATCTTAAAAAAGAACAAGCTGCTTTAATTACCGCTCAAATGCGCCCATCTGAACAAATGGATCCTGCAGAAAAAGCGGCTTTAAATAAGAAGATCGACCACTATATCAAAGAAATCGATAGCTGTATTCAACAATTGAATCCATAAACATGTCAGATAACCCAATCGATACCCCAGAAAACATGATTCCTGTAAACATTTTGATTGCAGACAGGAATTATAGGGTCAAGATTAGCCCTAAAGACGAGGAAGCGGTTCGTAAAACGGCTGCTTTGATCAACCAGAAAATGGTGGAGTTTAAGTCCATGTATGCTGGAAGCGACACGCAGGATTATATCTCGATGGTCCTCCTTTGGTTTACCACAGAACAGCAACAAAATGGCCAAAAGCTTTATGAAATGGAGTCCATTCAGGCTCAAATAGACAGTATGTCCGCAGCCATTGATAAAGTGCTCGTAAATACCAACTTATAACACATTATTGGCCTTATTCGGCCCAATCTTTACATTAATTGTTTATCTTCGTTGCCGAACCTTAGTGGGGAAGCAGGGTGATTTTATTAAACACAACAAGATTTAACAATGGACCAAACAATATTATTGATGATCATCGGAGTAGGCGCTGGAATCGGCGGTTTACTCGTAGGGCGTTTTGCTTTCGCCAAGAATACAAAAAAGCAGGTTGAAGATGCAGAGAATCAAGCTGCTAGCATTTTAAAAGAAGCAGAATTAAGAGCTGAAACTATCAAAAAAGAAAAGCAATTAGAAGCTAAAGAACGTTTTGTCCAATTAAAAGCTGATCATGACCGCGAATTGTTAGAGAAGAACAAGAAAATAGGAGAAGCGGAAAACAGAATTAAGCAACACGAATTAAACATCAACCAAAAGTCGGTTGTCTTAGAAAAACAATTGAAAGACAATGAAGCGATTAAAGAAAAATTAAATCGTGAAATTGATTTAGTCAATATTAAGCGTGGCGAATTAGAGAAGCACCAAGAAGAACATATTCGTAGACTAGAAAAAATTGCGAACCTGTCTGCAGAAGATGCTAAACAACAGTTGATTGAAAGTTTAAAGAATGAAGCACAATCACAAGCTTTAGCTCTACAACAAGACATCATTGAAGACGCGAAGCAAAAAGCAAATAAGGAAGCTAGAAAAATCATCATCCAATCTATCCAAAGAACTGCTGCAGAAGTAGCTATCGAGAATACAGTAACTGTATTCAATTTGGAATCAGATGAAATGAAAGGTCAGATCATTGGTAGAGAAGGTCGTAACATTCGTGCGATTGAAGCTGCAACTGGTGTGGACTTAATTGTAGATGATACCCCGGAAGCAATTTTACTTTCTTCATTCGATCCATTGAGAAGAGAGATCGCGCGTTTAAGTTTACAAAGATTGGTTGCGGATGGTCGTATTCACCCAGCACGTATTGAAGAAGTGGTAGAGAAAACGCGTCGTCAATTAGAAGAGCAGATTGCAGAAATTGGAGAGCGTACAGTAATTGAATTAGGTATTCATGGTTTACATAAAGAATTGATTCGTATCATTGGTAAAATGCGTTTCCGTTCTTCTTATGGACAAAACTTATTAATGCACTCTCGTGAGACTGCAAATTTATGTGGTATCATGGCAGCTGAATTAGGTTTAAACCCTAAATTGGCTAAGCGTGCAGGTTTATTACACGATATTGGTAAAGTGCCAGATGAGGAAACTGAATTAAGCCACGCATTATTAGGGGCTAAATTGGCAGAGAAATACGGTGAAAACCCAGCGGTAGTGAATGCCATTGGTGCACACCACGACGAAATGGAAATGCAATATGTGATTTCGCCAATCATCCAGGCTTGTGACGCAATCAGCGGTGCTAGACCAGGTGCAAGACGTGAGATCATGCAACAATATATCCAACGTATCAAGGATTTGGAAAACTTAGCACTTGGTTATCAAGGCGTTGAGAAGGCTTATGCCATCCAAGCTGGACGTGAATTAAGGGTCATTGTAGAGGCAGAAAAGGTGACAGACCAGACATCTGACCAGTTGAGCTTTGAAATTGCACAAAAAATACAGACTGAAATGACCTATCCTGGTCAAATCAAAGTCACGGTCATCCGTGAAAAACGTGCTGTAAACATTGCGAGATAGGCTAAAATGGCCTCTGAAAGCATTGATTTTAATATTTGGGTCAAATAATTTGGAGAATAGCATGGGTAACCCTACCTTTGCCCTCCGCAAAAAACAT
>ERZ650308.84-NODE-84-length-51233-cov-9.822365_pt1 | contig 51233 bp, 48 predicted proteins | sample MGYA00376244_ERZ650308 | MGnify/ENA primary metagenome ERZ650308 (study PRJEB26733, sample SAMN07839295) | wastewater metagenome | biome: small river; feature: stream; material: water | place: USA: North Carolina | collected 2016-04-26 ... | reverse complement strand
AGAAAAAATGATAATCGGCAAGATAATTTAAGTTTAGCGATCGAACAGTCAATTGCTCAATTATTTATAGGTTAACTATAGAAAAGTTAATTATTTTTATAATACGGAGCTGATTAAGCCAGATGTGTGATGTTAATTCGCTTATTTGTGTTTAATTAGCTCCAAATTTATTATTTCCGAATTGTAAGCTTTAAATTTGGCAAATTTTGATTAATTGTGAGGTGCAAATTAATTTGTATTGTGTGTTAATTTTTAGTGCTGGATGACGGTCTGGTCGTGCATTATTAACTTGACGAGTGAATTCAAGGACCTTTTTATGGCTCGGTAGTGCAAACTGTTGTTGTGTAAGGTACCAGCTGAGTAAATTACATTGACGAAGGCTATTTAGCTGGCAGAATTGCAGCCGAAGAAGACTTAACTTATCTTGACTGAGGCATTGATTAAGGTCAATTTGTGCTAAGTCATCATTAAGTTTAACTGAGTCCTGAATGCGCAATAAGCTTTGGTTTAATTTAGTGATAATTTGTGAGTCATAATCAATTAATTGAGGAGTTATTTTATTGCGAAGGAAATTACGCAAATATTGATTATCTTGATTGCTTTCATCATTAATGTTTTCTAGCTGATATTTTAGTGCATATTCTTGGAGTTGAGTTTTACGGTAATCTAAAAGTGGGCGCCAAAAGATTTGTTCTTGGCGCTTGTTCATTAAGTGCATTGCGGCAACATTATGTAAGTCACTGCCACGCATGATTTGACTAAGCATAGTCTCGATTTGATCATCGTGGTGATGCGCCAAAATTATAACATCTGCCTTAGTTTTAGCATATTCTGCATAGCGTAATTTACGTGCGCTGTTTTCAAGACCTTCACCGCCAATTTTGCTAACATTTACTGGAGCAATATTTAGTGGGATTTGCCAATCTTGACATAGTTTAGTACAGAAATTTTGCCAGAAAAGTGCATTGTTTGATAGACCATGATTAACGTGAATTGCCGATAATTGCAAAGGTTTAATTAAACTTAATTGCTTAAAGAGGTGCAGCAGGACTACAGAGTCAATTCCACCACTTAAACCAATACAGTAATGCAAATGACCGTCAAGGTTTGACGGCCACTGCGTTAGTAGATTTTCTGCATTTAGCGTTGAGTTATTCACATTCAATTTTAAATGTACCATAATCCATAATGCGTTCAAAGCGACGATTAATCAGGTTTTCCATATCTAGTTCTTGAAGTTGTTTTAAATTTGTACTTAGGTTATGCTTCATTCGTGTCATCATTTCGCTATGGTTGGCATGTGCGCCACCAAGTGGTTCGCTGATAACAGCATCAATTAAAGCTAGGGATTTTAGGCGTTTAGCGGTAATTCCTAATATTTCTGCTGCTTGATTGGCTTTGGTTGCATCTTTCCATAAGATAGAAGCACATCCTTCAGGAGAAATAACCGAGTATACTGAATACTCAAGCATGTTAACTTGATCGCCAACGGCAATGGCTAATGCCCCACCTGAACCACCTTCACCAATTACGGTACAGATAATTGGTACTTCAAGTCCAGCCATTTCATATAAATTACGCCCAATTGCCTCAGATTGACCACGTTCTTCGGCACCAATTCCAGGATAAGCTCCAGGAGTATCAATGAAAGTAATAATTGGTAGTTTAAATTTATTGGCTAAATGCATTAAACGGAGTGCTTTACGATATCCTTCGGGACGTGGCATCCCAAAATTACGTTCTAAATTTTCTTTGGTATCACGACCTTTTTGGTGTCCAATAATCATTACTGATTGCCCACCAAGCTTGCCCATTCCCGCAATAATTGATTTGTCATCTGCAAAGTGGCGATCGCCATGCAACTCTGTGAATTCGGTGAAAATATTATTAATATAATCTAATGTTCGTGGACGCTGTGGATGGCGTGCTACTTGTGAAATTTCCCATGCGCCGAGTTTGCTGTAGATATCTTTAGTTAATTCTTCAACCTTGTTTTGCAACAATTCAATTTCCGAAGAGATATTGACTGCTGATTCATCTTGCATTTGGCGTAATTCATCAATTTTATTGGTCAATTCTGCAATTGGTTTTTCAAATTCGAGGAAATGTCTTTTCATAAATAGTCCTAATTAATTATTAACCCCAAGTTGTGTACTTAAGGTAGAAATATTCTTTTGGTGTTCAGTAACTGCATCTTGCAACGATTGAATTCGTGCTTGATATTGTACAGGTTGATTTATTTCACTAGCTAACTTAGTTTGTTTAGCTGTTGCTAGTGCTTGCTGAGAATCGCTTAATGCCTGTTTTTCGCGGCTTAATTCTTCAGCTAAAATTTGCTGGCGTCCTATTTCATTACCGTAAGCTGGTACGGTAGTTTTGGTATAAATCTTGGTGGTTTTAGTGCGACTAGGCTGTGTATAACTAGTTGCTGCATAATCATTTTTGGTCATTGGCGATGAATATACTGAAATTGGCGGTAGCTTTACTTTTTGTGCATTTTTAACTGGCTTATTGGTATAAACTGAATTACCATTTTTATCTGTATAAATGTATATATCATCGGCAAATAATTTGCTGATAAAGCCTAGTAAAGCTATCGCAAAAACTAACGTTCTCATGCGTATTAAAATAAGTTAATTATTGATATAATTGATACAAATGCGATAAAAAATAAGCCGCTACGGTAAAGCAATGCTACAACATAGTCAACAACTTTTGGATTAAATAGATTGTGTGTACTACGTATATCTTCAATTCCATCATCTTCAACGTTATGTTGTTTTGTAAACTTATCTTTGCCAATTGCGACAAAAGCTATTTCATTGAGAGTGTTTTCTAGATAGAAAAAGCTCAATTTAACTTTGCCACGTTGCTCTAGGGCATAGCGCATTACTTCTTCAAAATCACCAGCTGCAGCAATAAATAAAATCAGCACTGAATATGGCACCAAATTGATCCAAAAAAGCATTTTATCTACGACTACACTATATACGACAGATTCTTCGCCACGTGTACGCAATTTAGTTGCCATTGCATTTAGAACTAAGTAACAAATAGCGCCTAATACCGATGGTAAAACCATAAACCAGAATGTAGTTGCAAAAAATTTTGTGGCAAATGTTTGGACAAATTGTTGAAAGTCACTAGCGCGATTGGCTTTTTTTGCTTCTTCTTTCCAACCTAAGATATCTACACATAAAATAAATAATGCACAGTTAATTAAAAAGTAAGTTATGTGATGACTACTCATTGGTAGAATTAGCAGGATCATTGTAACGAGTAAAAATGGAATCAGAGCAAAAATAAAATGTAGGCGAATTTCACGAACCGTTTGAAAGTCACGATTGACAAACAAATTGGCATATTGTTCAATTTTATTATTAAACCCACGCCTAATTCCGCTCAATAATTTTCTTTGCTCGAGGAAAATAGTTAAAAGTATAGCGATAAATGACATAGTCTATAGATACCTGTAATTAATTATTGTTATAGATATAAATTTCTTGTAAATTACGATTAATATCGAAGATATCCATACCAAACCCAAATAAAAAGTGGTTAGGTGCATTTACGCCAACATGATCAGCATAAATTGGTTTATCTTTACCAATTTCTTTATTGACCATAACTGCAACTTTACAATCTTTAGCTCCAGCATTCATTAAGAAACGCTTGATCTCTGCAATGGTGTGACCTTCGTCAAGAATATCATCCAGAATATAAACTGTTTTACCGTTAACTAATGATTCTTTAGGTTGGCGAAACCATGTGATATGACTAGAACCATAATGCGCATCACCATAGCGTGAAGCATGAATGTAATCCATAGTAATTGGTTTTTTTAGGCGTTTGGTTAACTCTGAAGCAAAAATCATGCCACCATTCATGACGGTTAAAAAAACTGGAATTTCTTCGCCAATTTCAGCATCAATTTCAGCTGCCATTTTGTCAAGTGCGACAGAGAGTTGCTCTTGACTAAAGAGAACGGTTGAATTTTCAATAAGCTGTTGTGCTTTGGCATAATCTAATTGCATGGATACCTCATGTTTATATTAAAATATATACTTGACTAAATTAAGTATAGAAATAAAATTTACCCTGTATTGTAACAAAAAATAACCGAGCTAACAAGCTCAAAGTAATTAATATAATTTTTGATTGAGAATAACTTATGCAAAAAGCTTTACTTTTAATCTTGGATGGATTTGGCATACGCAGTGATGATGATTTTAATGCGGTGGCTGGTGCTGCAAAACCTAATCTTACCAAATATATGCAAAATTATGCTTTTAGCAAAATTAATGCCTCTGAGCAGTATGTTGGCTTGCCTAAAGGTCAATTTGGTAATTCCGAAGTTGGTCATTTAAATCTTGGGGCTGGACGTATTGTGCGGCAGGATATTACGAAAATTGATTATGCAATTGAAACGGGTGAATTTAGTACTAACCCAGCTTTTTTATCTGCTTTTGCTGCTACGACTACGAAAACTGTGCATATTTTGGGGCTTTTATCTGATGGTGGTGTGCATTCACATCAGAATCATATTTATGAGCTGATTAAATTAGCTAGTGCTAATGTAAATATTGAGCGCATTTGGGTGCATGTATTTTTGGATGGGCGTGATACACCACCGCGTAGTGCAATACAATTTATTTTACAATTAGAAGAAGTCTTGGCAGTTAATCCAAAAGCTAAAGTTGCTACTGTGGCTGGGCGTTATTATGCGATGGATCGTGATAAACGCTGGGATCGGGTTGAGTTGGCTTATCAAGCGTTAGTTAATGCAAATGGCGCGAGTAATTTTGTTAATCCTTGTGCTGCTGTTGATGGTGCTTATGCTGAGGGTATTAATGATGAGTTTGTAAAACCAGCTGTATTTAATGCGTATAGTGGAATGAATTCTGGTGATAGTGTTATTTTTGCCAATTATCGCTCTGATCGTGCTGTGCAGTTAAGCGAAGTCTTTATTGGGAAAGATTTTGCAGGATTTGTGCGTAAAGATTTGCAATTAGCAAGTTTTGTAAGTATGACACGTTATAACGATAAATTAGAGTCAGTGATCGCATATCCACCAGTTAAAATAGTTAATACGCTGGGTGAGTATGTGAGTCAATTAGGTTTGAAACAATTGCGTATTGCTGAAACCGAAAAATATCCTCACGTTACATATTTCTTTAATGGTGGTGAGCAGCAACCGTTTGCAAATGAAACACGAATTTTAGTTAATTCACCCAAAGAGGTTGCGACTTATGATTTAAAACCTGAGATGAGTTTACCAGAAGTTGCCAATGAATTAGTAACTGCGATTAAAAGTGTAGAATATGATTTGATTATTAGTAATTTTGCTAACGGTGATATGGTTGGGCATACTGGTAATTATGCGGCCAGTATTAAAGCGGTTGAAGCTCTGGATTTATATGTTGGACAGGTAGTTGAAGCAATGCTTGCTGCTGGCGGTGAGGTGTTAATTGTAGCTGATCATGGTAATTGTGAGCAGATGTTTGATTATGATAGTCAGCAGCCACATACGCAACATACTACGAATTTAGTTCCGTGCATTTATATTGGCCGTAAAGCAATTGTTCGTGAGGGTGGTGCACTAGAAGATGTTGCGCCAACCTTATTAAAAATGATGGGTGTTGCCCAGCCTGTTGAAATGACTGGTCAATCTTTAATTGAATTTCAATAGGTAACTAATGAAGAAAATAATATTGATTTTATTATTAGCTGGGGTTGGTCTAACAAATCCAGTGATGGCGGTTGAGTCAAGTTCGATTAATAGTAATTTAAGCGATTTAAATTCACAAATTAAGCAAATTAATCAAGACTTAAATTCTAAACAGTTGCAAAAGCAAAAAATAGATGCTGCGCTTAAAAATTCGCAAGGTGCGATAACGAAGACTCAGTCGCTACTGAAGCAACTTACTCAGCAACGTGCGGCTAGCTTACAGCAGTTAGAACAATTGAAAGTTACAATTCCGCAGATGGCTGCTGCTACTGAGCAAGCTAAAGCTCAGGTTGCAAATTCAATGACGAAAATTTATCAGCAGTTAAAAGAAATCGAGCAAGATCAACAGTCAGTATTGGCTGGTAATGATGGGATAGATGCTGAACGCAAGAAAACTTATTTGGTAGCAATTCTTCAGGTCGAGCAAAATAAGTATAATGAGTTGTCTAAGAAATTAACTCAACTTCAAGCGTTAAATAGTAAATTGCAAATCGAAGTTGAGCGATTAAATGCTAAATTAGGTAATACAACTAAGCAACATGAAGATTTATTGGCGGTAAAAGATCAAACTTCACAACAATCTGCTGCGGTTAAAGAGCAAATTGCGCGTGAGAAAGCCCAATTATCTAATTTGAAACAACGTCAGGTTGAGTTAAATAAATTATTGCAGCAATTGGCATTAGCTGAAAAGCAGCAAAAGGCGCGCCAGTTAGCCGCTAAAAAGGCTGCAGATAAAGCTGCGGCAAAAGCTCTGGCTTTGCAAAAGCAGCAAGCACAGGCAATATCTGCTGCCAAGAAGAATCAGCCAGCAACAATTGTTGCGAAAACAACTGATATGAGCAATAATGCTGATACTAATGTTACTCCGCTTGAGGCAGATAAACCCGTCACAATAGAAGAGCAAAGTGCTTCTTCAACAAAAGCTCAATCAGACAATTCTAAAGGTTCAGGAGTCGCTCTTGGGAAATCTGATAATAGTATTGAAGATAATTCGCCATTTATGTCGCGGAAGTTATCCAAACCAGTTGCTGGTAATATAACTGTCGGGTTTGGTCAAATGCGCGATAGTGTACGCAATAATGGGGTTTTAGTTAGTCCAGCAGACAATACCCCAGTATATTCTGTGTCGCGAGGTACGGTGTTATTTAGTGGTAGCTTACCTGGATTTGGTCAGATCATTGTGGTTGATAATGGCGATAATTATACTTCGGTATATAGTGGAGTATTATCTAAAGTAGCAAAAGGTAGTTCAGTATCTGCTGGTCAGCAAATTGCAACTAGCGGTACCGCAAGCAATCAACCAATGGATGGAGTATATTTTGAATTACGCCATTTGGGTAAACCAGTCAATCCAAGTAAACTGTTCAATTAGTATTTAAATTAAGATTTACTTCGTTGATTCAATTAAAATTAATTGACAAATAGTGTTAATTACACTACAATAAGTAGTGTTAAATTAATTCTATAAATTATTCTGCTAATTGAAATTGTATTTATGCCAGCAGGAATTGTGTGGAAGCTTATTTTACGTGAGATTATTTAATCAATAATTAGACTTTTGAGTTTTATATTTAGAAAGAAGAATATATGAAGAAAATACTTTTGGCTTTGATTGCATCTACCAGTATTTCATTAGCTTTTGCTGCGCCTGTTGCTGCTTCACAAACAGCTACGCAAGCAACATCGCCTGCGTTTGATAATACTAAAATTAAATGTGGTGAAACAACTTTAAAAGATGGCGCAAATACCGATACATTAACGGGTATTTGTAAAGGTTTCAAATTTGGTAAAGGTAAAGCTGGATTCTTAGATGATAATTCTGGTAAAAAAGTTATGTGTCAAGAGAAAAAAGGCAAGTTGATTTTAGCGAGCTGTCAAGCTGCATCTTAATTGGCTGGTTACAACTAAATAAAAAAGGAATTGATTTATATCAATTCCTTTTTTATTCGGTACATAGTTAGGTGATAATCTTAAATTCAAAAGTTTGATTGAGGAAATTAATATTATCAATTGTCAGCATAATTTCGCTGCCTTGTGGTTGAGCTTTAGTTTGAGTACTAACATCTAATGTGATTGGCACACCATCAAGTTGAACGTTATTACGATAAGTAAAGGTGGCTTTAATTTGATGAATATTTTCTTGTTCCAAATAACGTAATGACCAATAGCGTTCAATACTATCTTGGAATTTCAAATATGCGCCATAGGTGTCATCAAAATTCTCAACAACATTGGCAACGGCAAAATCAGTTGAAGTTAAAGGCTTTTGCTTAGTAATTAGGCTAATAATCTGTGCTTGGTTAACTAAATCTACTGCACGACGTAATGGTGATGTCGCCCAAGTATAATAATCCACATTCAGTCCAGTATGTGAATTCGGGGTTAAAGTCATTGTCACTGGCTGCATCGGCTGTTTCACTCGATAGATAGCTGGTACAAATGAATTAGTTAGCATCCGTCCCCAACTGCCATTAGCATGGATCATTAATTCGCTAACCAATTTATCAATGGGGTTACCGCGCAGGCGGGGTTTAATGATGACTTTGCCATCTTCACCGAATGAAAAATTATAATCTACCGAAAGTTGGTTAACGCTGGCTTTACCACGATTTTCTTCAAGTTTTAAAGCCATCTTATGCAGTAATTTTAATTCTGCTTCATAAGGATAACCATGATCATGGGCCATATTTTCAGCATTGAATAATTGCTCCAAGTTTTCGGTGCGTAAATTATCGCTGATAATAACTTGTTCTAATTTTGATTCGGTGTGTGTAATATTTAATTCATTATCAACAGTAAAGTAAATACTTACGACTGGTAATTGCTTACCTTGATCAAGACTATAATGGGCAATTACATTTTCAGGTAGCATGGTAATTTTATGCCCTGGGTAATAAACCGTAGATAAACGTTCGCTAGCAATAGTCAATAATTCTTTATTCAGTGATGGTGCTGAAATGTGCACACCAATAATCCAGCCTGTTGCGGTGGCTTGTAAAGAAAAAGCATCATCAATCTCGGTGGTCAGTGCATCATCAATTGAAAATACTTTTAGGTCTTTATTTAGCGGAATGTCATTAGAATGATCATTAATTTCTAGAGCTGGTAGTTCCGTGCCATTTGGGAAATATTGTTTATAAAAACTGGTCACTAGTAATTCTTCAATCGAACTAATATAACCTAGTTTAAATAATAATTCCAATAAAGTTAGTTTTAAATCTTTAGTAACTTTGCTGACAACTTTATATTCTAATGAATTTTTATCGGGTTTGTTAATTAGATTTAATGGATCAATTGTCCAATCAGGTTGTTGTAAATTATATAATTGCTCATACAGCGCATCAAATTTGGCTTGATATTCCTGTTGACGCTGAATTTGTAATTTACGCATAGCAATTTCTTCATTGCCACAACGCTTGAAGTTATGCTCGCCAAGGTAACTAAAATAAATTGCTGGTTCATTAACAGCTAGAAATAGAGCCAACTTTTGCACTAATTTAGTATTACCAAAGTATAAATTACTTAACGCATCCCAAGTCCAGTGTGAATTTTCTTCAGATAATTCCCAAAGAAATTCTAATTCAATTTCAGCGCGTTGTTGTTGAATCGCTGGAACGATTACTTTTGGATCTTGAGTGAAACTAAGTATCAAATTATCATTTTTAATTTTCTTATCTGTGGTTTGTTCTAAAAGTTGAATAACGCTGTGTTTTTTTTCACTAGCAATTAATTTGGCAAATTGGTACTGGTTATTATCCAGAATTAAGGCATAATTCATTATAGTTTTACCGCTAGAACAATAATTAGCACAATGACAATTAGCATTAAAATATAATTCATGCGGCGATAGTCTTTGGCTAATTGAGTATAGTTTTCAGTCAGGTTATTGCTGTCTTGTAACTTGGTTAAAGTAGTCGCAAAATTGCGTGGGAGAGTTGGCATTAAATATGACCAATATGGAAGTTCTTCTTTGAGATTGCGGATAAAACCTTTAACGCCCATTTGCTCGCGTAACCATTGGTTTAAAATTGGTTTAGCGGTTTTCCATAAATCCAATTCTGGGTTAAGGATGCGGCCTAATCCTTCAACGTTGACGATCGTTTTTTGCAATAGAATTAATTGTGGCTGAACGATAATTCCAAAGCGGCGCGAAACTTGGAATAATTTAATTAAAACTTGTGCGAATGAAATTTGAGCTAATGGCTTATTGAAAATTGGTTCACAGACCGAACGAATCGCATTTTCAAATTGTTCGACAGGTGTATTTTTTGGTGCCCAGCCAGATTCAATATGAGTGATTGCAACTTTTTTATAGTCACGATTGAAGAAAGCTAAGATATTGATGGCTAAATAGCGTTTATCTTCATCTGAAAGACATCCGACAATACCAAAGTCTAAGGCAACAAAACGTCCATCATCAGAACATAGAATATTACCTGGATGCATATCAGCATGGAAAAACCCATAGTGAAAAACTTGGGTATAAAAAATCTCAACACCGTAATGTGATAAGCGCGCTAGATCAATATTTTTGGCTTTCAGTGCTGCTAGGTCTGAAATTGGCGTACCATGCATCCATTCCATAACAATCACGTTGCTACTGGAATAATCAAAATAAATTTCGGGGATGATTATGCGTTTGTCATTTTTATGCAAGCGACTTAGTTCCGTGCTATTACCAGCTTCTTGTAAAAAATCTAATTCTTCGTGAATGATACTTTCAAATTCATTGACAATTTCTTGCGGACGTAAGCGTTTGCCATCGCTAAATAATTTTTCTATTACCCATGCAACCGTTTTAAGTAATTTAACATCTTTATCAATTACTTTGGCAATTTTGGGGCGTAAAACTTTTACAGCAACTTCTTGACCATTTTCTATCAAGCGAGCACGATGAACTTGCGCAATTGAAGCTGATGCCACTGGATCATCGCTAAATTCACTAAAAATTTCTTCTAGTGGTTTACCGAGTGCTTCTGTGACAATTTGGCGTGATTGTATTGAATTAAATGGTTTAACTTGGTTTTGTAGTTTGGCAAGTTCGCTGAGGTATGCAGTTGGAATTAGATCTGGGCGAGTTGAAAGTAACTGTCCAAATTTAACGAAAACAGGACCTAAGTATTCAAACGCCAATTTTATCCGCAATGCCAGAGATTTATCTTTATGCTTTTGTGGAATAAACCAAAGCGTTAATTCGAGTAATCGTGCTAAGTTGCTGGTTTTTTCGCTAATACTTAAAATTTGAAATAATCCATAACGTTTAAAGGTTAGAATTATTTTTAAAAGACGGAAAATTCGCATAATTATTGAGTTAGTCTTTCTACGCGTTTGTCGAGTAAATCGCAGCGTTCTTTTAAATTGTCAACATCGCGGTAGAATTGTTCAAGAGCATATTTATCGCTAATTAAATCAACTTCATATTGTATATATTGGCTACTAGACAGTCCAGCATTGCGGCTGACTAATTTAGCATATTCTATAATGTTTTTTAGTAATTGTTCTAATTTAACCGCAAAGATTCCTAAAACTGTTGAGTCAGCTAAATAGAGGATTTTGCTGGCATCTAAAGTTGCTAAACTAGTTAGTAAATTTGTGGCAAGGTTTTTATCACCAGTTATTTGCAAAGTTTTAAATGTTTGTAGTTGGTCTTGATGAATTAAATGGCCAGCACTTGCTAAAGGAATTGTAATCGAGCAATCTGGTGCGGAATCTTCTGTTTCAAGCATTCCATCTGGAGCAATGATGAAATTTAGCGTTAGCAATGGTAATTTTAATTCAACTATTTTAGTAGCCAATTTTTGAAGTTGTACACAAGTATGTGGATTAGCCTTGAGTAGTAAATTAAGCGCTTTAATTGCCAGAGCATTCAACATTAAGCTTTATATCCTTTATGGAGTGCGGTAATTCCAAGTGTTAAATTATGATATTTAACCTTAGCAAAACCTGCATCATACATCATTTGCTGTAAAGTTTCTTGATCGGGATGCATCCGAATTGATTCGGCTAAATATTGATAACTATCGGCATCTTTAGCAATTAATTTGCCCATCATTGGTAAAAATTTAAATGAGTAGAGATCATAAAACTTAGCCAGTGGTTTATAGATTTTGGAGAATTCCAATACCATTAGCACACCACCTGGTTTGAGCACGCGTTGCATCTCGCTGAGAGCAATGTCTTTGTGGGTCATATTACGTAAGCCAAATGAAACACACACGGCATTGAAATAATTGTCGGGAAATGGAAGTTTTTCGGCATCGCAAAGACATTGTGGAGTGAGGATTCCTTCATTGAGTAAGCGATCACGGCCCACTTTTAGCATTGAGGAGTTAATGTCGGTATGCCATACTTCACCAGTTTCGCCAACGATTTTTTTAAAGCCTTTACTCATATCACCAGTGCCACCCGCGATGTCCAGGACTTTATGTCCCGTTTTCAACTCGGCGGTGAAAAACGTAAACTTCTTCCATAAGCGGTGCATACCAATTGACATAACGTCATTCATAATATCGTAATTGCTTGCTACCGAATGAAATACTTCAGCAACTAAATCGGCCTTTTTTTCTTCGGCAACGTCTTTAAATCCAAAATGAGTTTTATTATTTTGTTCCATGATTAATCCTGACGCGTTAATAGCATGGCATCGCCATAGCTAAAGAAACGATAGTTATTTTGAATTGCATGTTGGTAAGCTTGGTCAATTTGAGCTTTGCCACTAAATGCTGAGACGAGCATTAATAAAGTTGATTTTGGTAAGTGAAAATTGGTAATTAATTTATCCACCAACTCAAATTTAAAGCCGGGGGTAATAAAAATATCGGTTTCACCACATTGTGAGTGTAATCCACGTTTAGCTACAGATTCGAGTGTACGTAAGCTAGTTGTACCAACTGCAATAATTCTGCCCCCAGTTTGCTTGGTTTGTTTAATTAATTCAACGGTAGTATCATCGATTTCGAAAATTTCACTGTGCATTTTATGTTCGGCAATATTTTCCACGCTAACTGGTTTGAAAGTACCTGAACCAACGTGGAGAGTGACATAAGCAATTTTCACACCTTTGGCTTGAATTTGTTCAAGTAGTTCAGGCGTGAAATGTAAACCTGCGGTTGGAGCTGCAACTGAACCGTTATGAGCGGCAAATACCGTTTGATAGCGTGTTTCATCAGCTAGCCCAGCTTGGCGTTGCATGTAAGGTGGTAATGGTAAGTTACCATATTTTTCTAGATACGCGTAAATATCAACTTCTTGTAGAACGCGTAAACGGAAGATATTATCCATGCGTTCAATTACTTCCATGCTGAGGTCACCAGGTAATTGAATTTGCATGCCAATTTTGATCGCTTTACTGGTGCCAACATGGGCGATGATTTCTTGGTTATTAATTACGCGCTCAAGCATAACTTCAACCTTACCACCAGTTACCTTCTGACCAAATAAGCGTGCTTTGACCACTCGAGTATTATTTAAGACTAATAAATCACCCGAGTTAAGATGGTCTAGAATATCTTTAAATTGGCGATCTTGCAGTGGATTAGCTAACACTAATAAGCGACTATCATCACGTTTTACCAGTGGCTGGCTGGCAATTAGTTCTGTTGGTAAATGATAGTCAAAATCACTCAAGCGCATAGTTGTAAGATTATTTATCATTGGTTATAAATATTTCTAAACACCCAGCGTACAGCTAAGAATACAGTGAAGATGGTAAATATTATTAGAACCAGCCACATTATTGCGAATTCAGCCAATGGTAAGGTTGCAAAAGTAAAGGATTTACCGAATAGATGGCTAAAATTGGCAAACATAAGGTTTAAATTATATGTCATGGTGTGCATGCCAAGTGTTGATAAACCAGTTGCTAAAGTTACTTGCCAGACTGCATAATGACAGAGTGGGCGCATAATGTAACCATCACTAGCTCCGATTAAGCGTGAAACTTTAATTGCATCGCTCTTGAGCATCATTTGTAGGCGTACCATATTGTAAATGACTAAACTTAGCACTAATATAAATAAAATTTGTGCTGCAGAACTGATTTCGCGGGCAAAACCCAATAAATCTTGAATCTTATTGGCATAGCGCAAATCCATTTGGACACTAGCGACCATCGGTAATTGATTTAGCTGGATGTTTAAACGATTTAGCACATTACTTTCTGCGGTTAATGTATTTACGATCAAAACATCAGGCAGCGGGTTGTTGGCTGATTCAATTACGTCAGATGCAATTGATTTCATTTGTTGATCTTGTTGTAATTCATCAAGAGCTTGTTGCTTTCCAATGAATTTATAATCTCGAATGATGTTTTTACTTTGTTGATTTAGGCTGCGTTCAATATTTTCTACATCGGCTTGATTGGCATTGCTATCTAAATAAAGCGTGAGTTGTGGATAAGCAATATTTTGCTGTTGCCAAATATTTAAGCTATTGTTAAGTGATAGTCCTGCGGCACAGATTGTGATAATTAATGCTAAGACTAAAATATTAATAAGATGCTCAACTGGATGCTTTAGCATAGTTAGCCAAGCTTGTTGAAAGCTGCGAAGGTGTTGAGTAAGTTTATTCATGCTAGCCCCTAAATGTTCCATGACTTAAGTGTAGAATGCGTTTACCGTAATCGCTTAAAATAGATTCATCATGTGCGGAAATTACAATTGTTACACCAGCACGATGAAATTTTTTGAAAAGCTCAAGAATTTTTAGAGCATTCGCGCGATCTAAATTGGCGGTTGGTTCGTCGGCCAGAAGGATTTTAGGTTGGTGGACGATTGCACGAGCGATACATAAACGCTGTTGCTCACCTCCAGATAATTGTTCTGGGCGAGCACGAAATTTATGTTCTAATCCAACGCTCTCTAGAGCATTTAACACGCGATTATTAATTTCGGTCTGACTGTGTTTGCCTGCTATTTCTAGTGGTAGTCGTACGTTAGCGTAGACATCCCGATCAAATAAAATTTTGTGATCTTGGAAGACAAAACCAATATGTTGGCGGATAAACGTTCGATAGTTTTGGCTTTGTTTGGCAAGGTTGGTGCCAGCAACAATAACATTCCCACTACTTGCAACTTCAATTCCAGCGATTAGTTTTAAGATTGTTGATTTACCTGCACCAGAGTGACCAGCTAAAAACACCAATTCACCTTTTTCTATATCGAAGCTTAAATTATTTATAGCTGCAATATTGCCAGGGTAAATTTTACTAGCTTGTTCAAATACAATTATTTTGTCAGACATCAGGAAAAACCTCGTTGCAATAGAGTATTGAGTAGTTATGTATAGATAAAATAGACGTTATTATAGCATTATTGCTCGTTTAATCGGGTTGAAATAACGCTGTAATATGGTTTTGTGAAAGGATTTTACTTTGAGGTTAAATTTGGTTGATAAAGCATCATCGAATGCGTAATAAATTTGCAAAAAAGCTACATAAATATAGTGTTAAAGTAAGAAAAATGCACTAAATGGTGGTGTTTATGCTTGGTCGGGGTTGTTAACACAAATAGTTATGTTAAAGTAACGGGTGAGATAACGAGGAGTGTAGAATTATACTCCTTAGAAAGATTTTTAGGTTATATATTTTAAATAAATAAGTACGCTAGATGCGTTTGACAGTTCTATTTAAGGGGTTTTCTTCAAATGAAAAAGATTTTAGCCGTAGTATTGGGTACTTTAAGTGTTTCAGCTTTTGCAGATGTAACGTTATATGGTCGTATTTCAGCGGCACTTGAAACGGATCAATTTCCAAGTAGTAATCAGGTGCAGCCTGGAACGACTTCAGTTCAAGATTATGGTTCATATTTTGGTATTCGTGGAACTGATCAGGTTTATGGTCAAACCGCGGTCATTTGGCAGGTAGAGCAATTTCTGAATATTACTTCAGGTGAAGCGTATCAGAATAATACTGCGAGTAATTGGACGCCTTCACATCCTGGCTCAACTCCTGGTTCTGCAGTGCCTACAACTGGTTCAAATGTGTTAGCTTCTTCGGATAGTTATATTGGTTTACAAGGTGCATGGGGGCGTGTGCGTTTAGGTAATTTATCAAATACTTATCGTACAAACACTGGTGCGGTGGATATTTTTAATGGCGCGAATGCCAATGTGATGGGAACGTATGACCGTTTCCTAGCTGTACTGCCACAAATGTTACGCTATGATTCACCGAGTTGGGGTAATTTTGCTGCATCAGCTTATGTGAGTATGAATCAAGATGGTAATTATGATACTGGTGGCGCTAACGGTAATGGTATTATGGGTGCTAGTGATGAAAATGGTTATAATAATACTCCAATTTATGGATTTGGTTTATATTACACGCCTGGTAACTTTTCAGCAACATTCAATACACAGTTAGAAATGAATACTGGTGTTTATCAAACTATCCAAAATGGCGGTAGTTCATCTGGATATGGTCCAGGTGGAACTGCGGCTTGTCCAAGTGGTAACCCAGCTCAGTGCCAAGTGCAAGGAATTAACGCTTATTCGACTCGTTTAGAGTTGAACTATAATAATCCAGATAGTTGGTTTGTCGGTGTTGGTGCACAGATTGCTCAAGGTTACGGTTATCAATCGCAGCCAGGAAATGGTAATATGGCCAATTTGTGGATTCAAAATACAGCGCTTAATAACGTAAATTCTGCGTATATTGGTTCAACAGCTAATGGCTGGTCATCGTTAAATACAGCTAATTTAGGTACTGCTGAGTTGGGTGCTTCATTCGGCTGGCATGTGAACAATTGGACACCAAAAATTGGTTATACTTATGGTTCTAATATGATGAATGGCGGTTCTTATTTTGATTTAATCGCAGGGAACAATCAAGTTGGTGGTACTGGATATCAACAAGTAGTTGCCGAGCTGGATTGGAATATTACACCACGGACGATTGCGTTTGTGAGTTGGGGTCAACAATGGTGGGGTCAAACTCAACAGAGCATGGTTAAGGGTAATAATCCTGGTCTAACAACTGGTGATAGCATGAATGCGGCTGGCGGTTCAATTAATATTAATGCTTCAACTACTGCAGTTGGTTTCTCACATACATTCTAGGTTTACATTGTCTCTCAATGGGGGTCGCACTTGTGCGACCTTTTTCATTTTCTAACGTCAGTTGATCTTGATGCTATTTTATAACCTTAAAGTTAATTATAGAATTTATCTTGGTGGTTTCTTAAGTTTAATCGATCCAATACGTGAATATGATAATATCTGACTTCTTGTTTTGATTCAATTGTTAGGTGGGTATGCTTTTATTAAGTAGTATTGGTTTAGTATTTCTATTGTTAATTGCTAGTTTATTTTCTTTTTTGGAAACGGCAAGCGTCGCTATTTCTGAGCATCGCTTATTAAGCTTGAGTGAAGATTATCGCTGGGCTAATTATGCATTGCGCCTTAAGCGTCAATTAGAAACGGTTCTGATTTTTAGTTTATTTGGTAATAGTTTTTTTAATGCTATGGTAACGATGTTATCAACCATGTTAGTATTGCATTTATTTGGTGATGGTCATCAATTTATTCTGTCTTTAGCAACGTTATTGGTTACTTTGTTGATCATTATTTTTTCTGAGGCAACGCCAAAGATTATTGCATCTAAAAATCCATTAATTGTGTTACGAGTGATTTCAATTCCATTGTATTATGTCTTTATTTTGTCCAAGCCCTTAATTTGGCTGATAGATAGAATTGTTTATATGATTACACGGTTGCTCGGCGTGGGAGATGCTGATGGAACGTCTTTGGATGAATTTAAAGCTTTAATTGCCGATAAACGCTCTCCATTTTTAGAAAGTCATCGTTCAATTTTGCTAAATTCATTAGAGCTGGAACAGTTAACGGTTAAAGAAGTTGTAATTCCACTACGTAATGTTGAAGTAATTGATTTAGATGATGATATTAGCAATTTACGTGATAAGCTGCAACAATCACACCATACACGAATAATTGTTTATCAAGGGCAAATTGATAATATTCTGGGTTATTTACATGTTAAAGATGTTTTAACCCTATCTGGAGAAGCTTATTCGAAAGGTGAGTTGAGTTTGTTAATTCGTAAAATAACTTTTATCCCCGATTTTATTTTGATTATTAAACAACTGCGTTTGGCACAAGCTAAGCGTGAACGATTGTTTATGGTGGTGAATGAATATGGTGATATTTTGGGATTAGCTTGTTTGGAGGATATGCTTGAAATTGTCTTTGGTGATTTCACCACTGATGCACCACATCGAAGCTATTTGATGATTAAAGAAGACAACGGATCATTTATTGTCGATGGTGCAACCTTAGTCCGTGAGTTTAATGAAGCCTATGATCTTGATTTGCCATTTAGTTATGATGCAATGAGTATAAATGGTTTAATTATGAAGCAATTACGTATGATTCCAGCATGTGGAGTATGTTTTAGGTATGAAAATATTTCTTTTGAGGTGCTACAGGTAGGCAAATTTTGGGCTGAAAGAGTACGTATTAGTATTCTACCCGCAAGATGATATCGCGCAAAGAGACTAGTTTGCATGGTAAAATAGGTGTTATTAATATACTATTAGGGTTAGTTGAATTGGATAAAAATGTCAATTAATAGCGGAATTTTTACAATTTTATTGCAGACTGGGGCATTGCTGCCTGAAGATGTCGAGCTAATTCGTGCAGCAATGCTGCGTGATGATACCTCTGTTATCAGTACAATTGCTGCTATTCGTCCAGATATTTCAACTGCTAAGGTTATTAAGTTGATTTCTCAGTTTTATGGGATTCCAATTTTAGACATAAGCTCCTATAACCTTGATTCTATGCCTAAAGATATTTTGCCGACTAGTTTTTTGATTAAACATAAAATCTTACTCTTAGGTATTCGCGATAAACGCTTGAAGCTTGCCGTTATTGATCCAACGACTAAAGAGTTATTTGAAGCAATTACCTTTAAAACTGGTTTGCAAGTTGATTTGATTCTGGTTGATGAAACTCAGCTAAAAATGGTTATGGATCAGAATAGTTCCAATTATTTTAAGACGATTAATTTGGACGATGATGCGCTTGAAGGTGTTGAGTTTGCTTCTGATTTATCGAGTGATAGTGATATGGTTAATTCGGGTGATGATGATCAGCCGATTGTGAAATTTGTCCATAAAATTATTTATGATGCGGTGCAGATTGGCGCTTCAGATATTCATTTCGAACCTTATGAGAAAGTTTATCGTGTTCGTTATCGTATTGATGGTGTACTTAGTGAAATTGCAACACCGCCTAATGCCTTGAAAGAAAAAGTTGCCGCACGAATTAAAGTTGTTTCAAAGTTGGATATTGCCGAACGTAGAGTTCCACAGGATGGTCGTTTAAGATTATCACTATCTGCCAGTCAAATCATTGACTTCCGTGTGAGTACTTTGCCTACTGCATTTGGTGAAAAAATTGTGCTTAGGATCTTAGATCGTAAATCAGCAAGTGTTGGGATTGAAGCTTTAGGTTTTGAGCCTGATCAGCGCAAAATAATTATGGATACAATTAGTCGCCCATATGGGATGGCCTTAGTAACTGGTCCAACTGGTTCTGGTAAGACAGTGTCATTGTATACCTGTTTGAGCTTATTAAATGATTCGAGTAAAAATATTTCTACGGCAGAAGATCCAATTGAAATACCACTATCTGGAATTAATCAGGTTTCAATTAATGAAAAAACCGGTTTAACTTTTGGGGTTGCTCTCCGAGCTTTTTTACGCCAAGATCCTGATATTATCATGGTGGGTGAGATTCGTGACCGTGATACAGCAGAAATGGCAATTAAGGCCGCTCAAACTGGGCATTTGGTTTTATCAACATTACACACCAATGATGCGCCATCTGCATTAACCCGCTTGGTAAGTATGGGAATTCCAACTTATAATGTTGGTGACGCAATTTTGACAATTATTGCGCAACGTTTAGTGCGCAAGTTATGCCCTAAATGTAAGAAACTAGCTAAATTTGATCAAGAAACTTTATTGGCAGCTGGATTTAGTTCTGAAGATCTTAAAGGTGGTTGGCAGCCTTATGTGCCTGTTGGTTGTTATACTTGTCATAACACTGGCTATAAAGGACGTTTAGGAGTGTTTGAGGTAATGCCAATTTCTGATGAGTTAAAACGGTTAATCTTGTTGAATGCTACTTCATTAGAGTTAGCAGCCCAAGCTCGTAAAGAAGGTGTTTTGAGTTTGCGGCAAAGTGCCCTTTTAAAAGTTCGTCAGGGAATAACTTCGATCTCAGAGGTTGAGGCAAATACTAATGAGTAAACAATAAAATGGCACTATTAGGTAAGGATGAGAAAGATCTTAGCTGGCGTTATGAAGGTCGTAATAAATCTGGTGCATTGGTTAGTGGCACGGTAGAAGCACCAACAGCAATTATTGCACGAGTAAAGTTGCGCAAAAAAGACATTACGCCACTTTCAATTAAGCCACAAACAGTATTTTCTGGCTTTAGTAATATTTTAGGTGCGTTACGTAGTAAACCAAATAGTAAATCTAATAACACTCACGAGAAGCGAGTTAGTTTGTTTACTAGCTTGGCACGCTCGCGTGAAATTCATAATTTAGTACAAGATCAAAATAAAGATTCCAAAAATAAAAAGAAAGTTAAGCGTCCTGTAAAAGATAAAGAAATTACAATTTTTGTTAAACAGTTTGTGGTGGTGATTAAGGCTGGAGTTCCGCTTTTACGCGCGTTTGACATTGTAATTAATGGGCAGGAAAATCGTAAATTTGTCATGATTTTAGAAGATATAAAGTTTGGGATTGAAAATGGCTTGAGTTTATCGGAGTCATTTGGTAGTTATCCAAAAGTATTTGATCAGTTATTTATTAATTTCTTGGCAATTGGTGAACAAGGCGGAATTCTCGAGACTCTTTTGACTCGTTATTTAGAATATAAAGAGAAAGTTGATGCGATTAAACGTCGAGTTAAATCGGCGATGGCTTATCCGATTATTGTGGTGATAGTATGTTGTTTGGTCTTAAGTGTGATTTTGGGATTTGTGGTACCACAGTTTCAGAAAATTTTTGAGAGTATGAATGCTAAATTACCAGCTCCAACGCTTATTGTAATTGCATTATCGGATGTTATTGTGCATTATTGGTGGCTGGTTATTGCTGTAATTGTTAGCATGGTGTATTTATTTAAATACACTTATCGAGTCGTGCCTCGATTTAGATTTTTTATCGATAGTGCAATTTTTCGTGTGCCGTTATTTGGTGATTTAATCCAGAAAACTTTAATTTCGCGTTGGACGCGTACGTTATCGTTGATGTTTGCCGCTGGAGTTCCTTTGAATGGTGCGTTGCGTTCAATTGCGACGTTAGTGGATAATTATCTATTTGGCGCAGCAACCTTAAATATTCAAAAAGATGTTGAGAGTGGAAGTAGTTTGTATGTTTCGATGCAATCCAGTAATATCTTTCCTAATATGGTGACTCAGATGGTCGCTGTTGGTGAAGAAGCTGGTTCTTTAGATTTTCTTCTGCAATCAATTGCAGATTATTATGATCAAGAAGTTGAAATGGTTATTGAAGCTATTTTGTCTATGATTGAGCCCGCGACAATCGTAGTGTTGGGTTCTGTTTTAGGTTCAATTATCGTTGCGATTTACTTACCTTTATTCCATCTCGGCGATGTTGTAGGATAGTGTATGTTTGATAGCTTGAGTTTTTTATTTCAAAATAACCTAATTTTCCGTGTAATTTCTCTAATGTTAGTTGGGTTATGTATCGGCAGTTTCTTAAATGTGGTAGTGTATCGGTTACCAATAATCTTACAACGTGAATGGCGGAATCAGTGTCTTGGGGTGCTTGGTAATGAATGTAAACTTGAAGTAGATCAAAGTAAATTTAATTTAAGCTACCCTAGTTCGCATTGCCCAAATTGTAAAAATAAAGTACCAGCATGGTCAAATATTCCTTTGTTGGGTTTTGTGTTATTGGCAGGTAAATGTAGTCAATGTCAAGTTAAAATTTCCTGGCGTTATCCTATCGTAGAGCTTTTAAGCGGAATTTTATTTGCGTTGGTAGGTTATATCCTGAATGATTCATGGATGATTTTGGCCTGTGTGAGTTTTATTGCAGTTGTGCTGAGCTTGATGCTGATTGATTTAGATACCTTTTTATTGCCAGATGAGCTGACTTTGCCTTTGGTTTGGCTGGGTCTATTGTTTAATCTACACGGTATGTTTAGTGGTAATTTGATTAATGCCGTAATTGGTGCAGTAGTTGGTTATTTGTCGCTATGGTCATTGTATTGGATTTTTAAATTAATTACTAAGCGTGAAGGTATGGGTTATGGTGATTTCAAGCTTTTGGCAGCTATTGGTGCATGGCTAGGTTGGCAGAATTTAGTTAGTGTATTATTGGTTTCATCATTATTAGGGATTCTTTATGCCTTAATCTTGCGTTTAAGCGGACGCTTGGCAAGTGGTAACCCAATTCCATTTGGTCCATTTCTAGGTGGGGCAGGAATTGTTACTTTGTTATTCGCTAAAGATTTATTTCCTGTCTTAATTTATTAAGTTGAGGTAAGTTAATTATGATGGTAATTGGTCTAACTGGGTTGATTGGTAGTGGTAAAACCATGGTAGCAAATTTATTTGCCAAGTTAGGTGTTCCAATTATTGATACAGATTTGATTGCGCATCAATTGACTACACCGAATGGGGTAGCAATAATGCCATTATGTGCCGAGTTTGGTATGGAAATTCTGGATGGGCATGGAAAATTACGCCGAGACTATCTTCGTGAAATAGTGTTTACAGATGTGACAAAACGTCAGCGACTAGAACAAATTTTGCACCCATTGATTTTTGCGCAGGTTCAAACTGAATTAAGCTTAGTAGGAAATGCTGCATATGCTATTGTCGTGGTGCCGTTATTGTTTCGTAGCCCAAAATATTTGCAATTAACTCAACGTAATATTTTTGTTGATTGTAATTACGATTTATTATTGCAACGTTTGGCACAGCGAAGTAATCTTCAACCAAATCAGGTTGATGCGATTTTAGAGCAGCAGGTTAGTCGCAAGCAGCAGCTTGAATTGGCAGATGATATTATTGAAAATAATGGTGATATTGAGAGCTTGTCTATTATGGTTAAAAATCTCCATCAGAAGTATTTGTTAAGGTGATATTTTATGTTTAAACGCCTACCTTGGCCCAAAATTCCGCGCCAGATGGTGCGAGTGATTGGTTGGCTATCTTTTGCGGTGTTCTTTGTAACAGTTTGTTTACCGTTGCTATTTTTTTATTATTTATTTAATGCTAATCAAGTCAAACAAATGGTAATTAGCCAATTTAATAATGAAAACTATTCGGTAGTGATTGATGGTAATGTTGAGCCACGTTCTTGGCATGGTTTGAGCTTATTTATTTCTGACTTAACAGTTGAGGATAAGAAAAAGCACAAAGTTTTACATGTTAATACAGCTAATTGTCAGTTGTCTTGGTTGGATTTAATTGTTGGGCATTATCGTGTACGACGGTTGGCATTGAATGGATTGACGTTTTATCAAAATAACGTTGCGAAGAGTAATTATAATGATTTATTTAATTATAAGACGATAAATAATTCCGAATTCAAAAATTTAACTACTTTTTCAATTTCAAATTTGGCAATTATCAATAGTGATGGCAGTTACTTAATGAAAGATGCTGGATTGCGAGTAGTTGATCTAGAAACTTTACCTGAATTTAATTTGAGCTTTAATTTGTCAAATTATGCGGCCAGACTAAGCATGCAAGGGCAGATTTCTAAAATCTCGGAGGATAATTTAAATATTCAGAATTTAACGTTATCGTTGTCAAATAAGAGTTCGAGTATTGAGTTGCAATCAAGTGGGCATTATGCTTATAAAACACAAGAGTTGTGGTTAGAAAGTGCGCGTGGAATTGTGCATGTGCCAGATTATCAAGGTGGATTAGCGATTGATTCGTTGTTGCTATCTAATTATGGTTTGACAATGAATAATCTATCAACTACTTTGAATGGTTTTGAATCAACTAGTGCTCGAAGTTTTACGGTTAATGCGGATAAGATTAATACGACGGATTTTGCTAATTTCACAGCAGATAAAATTGCGACCAAATATGAGTTTACAAATGCTAAGCGGAGTTTGGATGTTGGCTTGAATTTAAATCAAGTGCAACTTAACCCAACAATGGATGTGGTGACAGATAGTTGTAAGTTAGAATTTAAATATCGTATCACAGGGCAGCAAACTGCGACTTCTAGTGGTGTTATGAATGGTCATTGTGGTTTGAATGGTGCGAAAGACTTGATGAGTTTTAATTTAAATGGCTTGATTAATCAATCTCCGATTAAATTAAATTTAGCATACGATTATAGTTCTGTACTGCCAAATGTTACTTTGGATGCAGCTGTTAATAATTTGGATATTAGTAAATTCATGGGTTCAGCACAAGGTAATCTTTTGCCATTATATTCGGATGATAGTCGGTTACCGTTTGAGTGGATTAGTTGGTTTAATTTAGTAGCAACTTTGAAAGTTAAGCAACTAAATTTGAGCCATGTTAATTTGAGCAATGTGAATGCAACATTAGCAGTAAAAGATCAGGTTTTAAATTTAAGCCAAATTCAAGGCAATGTTTATGACGGTGATTTTAATGGTTCTATGTTATTGGATAAGGTCGGTGAATCTTATAACATGAGTTTCAAAAATAAAATTAGCAATGTGAATTTGCAAAAAGTATTCGCGAGCATTTTTAATGTTACGGCAATTAGTGGTAAGGCAGATCTACAAATTGATACAACGGCAGATGGTGTACAAAGTTATGAGGATTTACATAAAAAAGTAAACGGTTCAATTGATTTGAACGTTGATGATGGTGGATTTAGTGGTATTGATTTTAGTTTATTTCTAAGTCCAGAGAATTTGGCAGTTTTTCAAACTAAAAATACGGTTATGACTAATTTTACTAATTTAAAAGCCAAATTTAATTTTACCAATGGTGTTTCTGCGCGCAGTAAATTGGCTTTTCATTCTCCATTAATTATGGCTAATGGTGATGGGATAATTGATTTTTCGAAAACCAGCTTGGATTATAATATGATCGTGAGTAGCATTTTGCCGAAAAATGCACAAAATGTAAAATCAGTTTCAATTCCCATTATGGTGAATGGAGATTTATTTGCACCAAAGATTTCAATTCAAAATATGACATTAAATACGAATAAAGTTCATTCTTCCAAATTGCGTAAATAGTAGGATCAATAATAATGAGTAATATTCTGAAGTTAGTTATTCCAAGTAAGCTAGAGTTAGCAAGAAGCTATATTGGACAATTTAAGTTTGGTGGGGTTTTTGTGCGCGGTAGTGGCGAATATGAGTTGGGTGATGAAGTTTTTTTGCTAATTACATTGCCAGAAACGAATGAAAATATTGCCGTTACTGGTAAAGTTAGTTGGTTAAGTCCTGTTTCTGCTGTTGGCTATCCATCAGGAGTTGGCGTACAATTTAGTAATGACAAAGTTGGTAGTGATGCAAAGAGCAAGATTGAAATTATGCTAGGTGGTTTATTACAACACCAGCAGGCAAATTATACATTTTAGATAGAGGTGCTTATGTTAAAAGGTTGTATTACGGCGATAGTAACGCCGATGTTTGATGATGGTAGTGTTGATTATGTGCGTTTAAGTGAGTTTGTTGAATGGCAAATTAAGAGTGGCGTGGATGGATTAGTCGCGGTTGGATCAACTGGGGAATCTGCTGCATTAAGTGATGCTGAAAAAATAGCGGTGATTAAACATGTGATTAATGCGAATGCTGGTCGGGTAAAAATTATTGTCGGTAGTGGTACCGCTGCTACAGCTTCAACCTTAGAATTTATTCAGCAAGTTAATCAAATTGCAGGTATTGATTATCTAATGTGTTTGACTCCATACTATGTTAAGCCAACTCAAGAAGGATTGTTTTTACATTTTAGTGCAGTCGCAGAGTGTTCAAAATTTCCAGTGATTTTATATAATGTACCAGGTCGGACGGTGGCTGATATTCAAGATGAAACTATTTTGCGTTTGGCGCATGAATGTAAAAACATTGTCGGTTTGAAAGATGCGACTGGTGACATTAAGCGTTGTACTTACTTGTTGGCACATAAACCAGAAAATTTCTTCTTATTGTCTGGTGATGATGCTAGTAGTTTGGCATTTATGCTTGCTGGTGGGAATGGAGTGATTTCTGTGGTGAGTAATATTCGTCCAGCATTATTTAGTCAAATGTGTACTTTGGCATTAGTCAATCAGGTTGAGCAAGCTAGGTCAATTAATGATCAATTGCTCGGGTTTTATGATTTATTGTTTGCTGAAGCTAATCCAATCCCAGTTAAATGGGGATTATTCTTTGAGCAGCGAATGAATTCTGCACAGTTACGCCTGCCTTTGACAGTTTTGAGTGCTGAATACCATGAACCTTTAAAAAATTTACTTAGTAGTGTTAAATAGGAATAAGATTAGTATGCGTAATATTCTTCGATATAGTTTGATCAGCGCCATATCTATGGTTGTATTGGCAGCATGTAGTGCTGTTGATTCGCAAGCAGTATTTACTTCGTCGGCACCACGCCAAACCGTTGATTTGGCAACACCGCCAGGTTTGACATCACCTGATTTGACAACCAATTATAAAATGGTACCCAAAGCACAGCAGCAGGGATATCAAGTTTCTAATATTACAAATATGTATATTGCAACAGGTGGTTCGCAACGTTGGTTAGTAATTGAAAGTCAAAATGTAAATACTATTTGGCCATTAGTAATTGCTTATGTCGGACAAGTTGGCTTAACAGTTAAGTATCAAAATCAATCGATTGGTGTGATCCAGTCAGATTGGGCATCACGGAATACAGCTGTTCCTCAGGGGGCTAGTTTACGTGGATTATTTTCATGGATTGGCCTTGGAAATATGTATTCTTTGAATTCAATGTATATGTATCGAGTTACTTTGTGGCAAGATGGTAATAATGTGATTATGATGGATAGTAATTACCAAATGGATGAAGAGTACTTAGGTTGCAATTCACCAGGGATTGCGAATACCTCAAGTATGGCATCTTCAGATCAACAACAAACTAAATGGATTCCACGACCATCTAATCCACAATTAGAGCTTGAGTTCTTAACTCAATACATGACTTTTGCTGGTATGCCTGCTGAGCAGGTAAAACAGGCTGTTGCTGCGGTGCAAGCGCCAGCTAAAAATGCAGCTGTTGTGAATAATCAGGTTGTAGTTAATGATCAATTTGATCGAGTTTGGTGGCGTACTGCGCTAGCCTTAGACCGTGTGGGTTTAGGTGTGGTAGATAAGAATCGTAGTGCTGGTGAATATTATGTTTATCCACTGCAATCGCAAATTGATAATCCAGATCCAGGCTTTATTACAAAATGGTTTGGTAATGAATCTCAGACTTCTGCAACTGGACCTAAAGCGCTTTATACAGCTAAATTAACTGCGCAAGGCAATCAAACTGTGATTAGTTTAAAACTTTATGATAGCGCAAGTCTGGATCCTAATTTTGCTACTAATCAGAAGAAGTACTTGGATGGTTTGGCATCACAATTTCAGTAAATGAGATGTAATATGAAGTTGCTACGTGAGAGTTTAGAGCAGCTTTATCAATCACAGCGTCGAAGTCCTCAAGAACAGCGTGATGCGGTAATTGATGTTTCGCGGCGTGGTTTTTTAAAGCAAGCACTTAGCGCAACCCTGTATGGGGCGGCGATGAGTGCTTGTACGCATAAGGTTTTTGCGGAAGGAATTAATGGCTTACCTGATTTGGGAGATAATGACCGGAGTAATTTAACACCTTATGAAGCTGATCAACTTGGTCATCAAGTAATTTTGAATATTTATTCACAAGGCAGCATGCTGGAAGATTATGATAGTTTAGATTATATTAACAAGCTGGGTAATGAATTGGTCAGTTACTCACCGCTTGCTGGTCAAGAGTTTAACTTTTATTTAATTAAAGATAAAGACATCAATGCATTTGCACTACCAGGTGGTTATATTTGCACCAATAATGGTCTAATTTATGCAACGTTAAATGAATCTGAGTTTACTTCGGTGGTCGCCCATGAAATTGGTCATGTTGTTCAGCATCATATTTTTCGTAATATTAGTGTGCAAAATCGTGCACAACAAATGGGAATGGCTGGGCTATTGGCTGGTGCATTGCTTGCGGCGGTGAACCCTGGTTTGGGAATTGTTGCAGCACAAGGTGGACAGGGTGCTGGAATTCAAAATATGTTGTCGTTTTCGCGTGATTATGAGCGTGAGGCGGATCGGGTCGGACAGCAGCTAATGTACAAAGCTGGCTTTGATGCTCATGCGATGCCAGAGTTTTTTCAGCGAATGCAGGATTCGTATAAATTTAATAGTAATGATGCGTTGGCATTTTTACAGACGCATCCAGTTACGGTTGAACGTTTAAGTGAAGCTGAAGCGCGGGCTAATCAATTGCCTGTTAAAATGCGTCAGGATAGCGTAGATTTTCTTTTAGTGCGCGAGAAATGTCGGGTCCGCCAAATTACACCTAGTGATGCGTTAAAATTTTATACGAGTGCTATTCAATCACATCGCTATGTTAGCCTTGATGCCCAATTATATGGTTTAGCGCTAGCGCACTTTTTAAATAAAAGCATTCCTTCAAGCATTGAATCACTTAATAAAATTACTAACCCACATTATCAAGGTCATCCTATTATTATTGGTTTACGTGCGCGTCAGTTGGTTGCAACGCGGGATTTTAAACTTGCTGATCGACTTTATGATCAAGCGTTAGTTAATTTCCCAAATCACAAAAGCTTGTGGATGGGGCAATTAGAGTTTTTGCTGGGAAGTAAAAATTATGCTAAAGCAGCTGGGCGTGTAGATATTATTACACAAAACTTTCCTAAAGATCCAGATGCATGGGATCAATATGCCATCTTATATGCAGATGATCGTTATGATAATCCACTTCGTTATCATTATGGTTTGGGTAGTGAATATTATGTTTTGGGGTCATACAAAAGTGCGCTTGATCAATATCAAACCGCTTTAAAATGTAAAGCTAAACAACCAGGTGATGAAGCAATTTTGGAATTGGTTAGCTCTAGAATTCCTGATGTAATGCGTAATCTCAAAGGATAATTTGTTTTTATTTAAATGTGAATTTTCAAATTTGTTCGTAGAGCCATAAAACTTGGTGCATATGAATTTAAATCGGTTATAATCAACCCGAATTACTCTAATTAAATTAGTCTGAATAAGGTTTAGCATGGCAGAAGTTTACCAATATCGCAATTTCTATAGCATTATCGTCAATAATGCCCAACAAAATCCAAATAAAACAATTATTTATGATGGTGATTTAAAAATCAGTAATCAGCAATTACTGGCTCATGCAGATAATATCGCGAGCTACTTGGCTGATGCTGGTGTTAAAGCTGGTGATAAAGTAGCGTTGGTTATGTCTAATTCGTGGCAATTCGTCGCAAATATTTTTGCCATTAGTAAGCTTGGTGCGGTGTTGGTTGCGATAAATAATTTCCTTAAAGAAGATGAAATCTCTTATATCCTTAATGATTCACAAGCTAAAATTTTATTTTCTTCGGCTAAATTTGCCAAAGATACTCGTGAACAAATTATCAAGACTGATGTAGAGAAGATAATTTGGGTTGATGGTGCACCAATTGAAAATACGAATAATTTAGATTATGCTAAGTTATTAGCTAATCCCAAAAATACTGCTAAGTATGTGGATCGTGATGCTGAGCAATTGGCATTAATTGTCTATACTTCTGGTACAACTGGTAAACCTAAAGGTGCGATGCTGTCATTTAAAAATATTCAATCCAATACCACGGCTTGTATTCAGCATTTACGTGTTAAGCATGGTGGAATTAAAATGGCGTGTTATTTGCCGATGTTCCATGGGTTTACTTTGACGGTAACAGTTATTTTACCGATTATCACAAATAGTGGCGTCGTTGTAATCCGTTCAATTGCGACTAAAGGTGATTTTGCCAATTTATTGAAGCAAGTTTTATTAAAACGGATGCCTTATTTTGCAGGTGTTCCTGATGTTTATAGTGCTTTGTCGCGGGCTAAATTGCCGTGGTATTTTCACATGTTTCACTCGGTTAAAGGTTTTATTTCTGGGGCTGCGCCATTGGCTGAAGAAACAATGCGTAAATTTGGTGAAAGCTTTAAACGAGGTAAGTTATTACAAGGTTATGGAATTAGTGAATGTTCACCAGTAGTATCGACAAATGTACCGTGGGCAAATAAAATTGGTTCGGTTGGGCGTGCATTACCAAGTTATCAAGTTGAATGTTTTGATGAAGAAATGAATCAAGTCGAGCGTGATACGATTGGGGAAATTTGTGTTAAAGGTGACTGTGTCATGATGGGATATTTTAATCGTCCAGCTGATACATCTGACACAATTGTAGATGGTTGGTTTAGGACTGGAGATATTGGTAAAGTTGATCGTGATGGATTTATTTATATTATTGATCGGAAAAAAGACCTAATTATCAGCAAAGGAATGAACATTTATCCACGTGAGATTGAAGAAATTATTTATACGAATGAGAAAGTGAATGCTTGTGCTGTAGTAGGGTTGCGTGATATTGAAGCAAATGAGACGCCAGTTGTGTATATTGAACTTAAAGAAGAGACGACTGCGACTGAAGCGGAAATTAAAGATTTCATCCGTCCATATTTAGCACCGTTTAAACAGCCGCGTAAAATTATCTTTATGGAGCAATTACCGCGTAATGCAACAGGGAAGATTTTAAAGCGTGAGTTACGTGAATTAGTCAATAAAATTTAAGCATTGTGGCTATAAAATATTAATAAAGCGTAGAGAATAACTCTACGCTTTATTAATATAAGAAATGTCGGCAAGTTTTGAGAAGTTGGTAATTATTTATTCAAAGATCCTGCTTGAGCATTTTCACAATATAAGAAGAAATAAGCTGGTGTGGGATTTTATTACGATTAACTGTTAAGTATTTTTGAGTTGTGAGTGTGAGGGTTTAACTACTCTAGCACGGGCACTCAAGCTATATCATAATCCCGCGTTTTTACAATCAGATTTTTCAATACTATTCCACACATCTGCATCGCTATAATCTTTTGCACGTTCATATGCAGCTTTAACTTTGCCTGCATGCATACAAATGTCGATTGGTGTACTGTCATTTTTGAGTGCAGCATTATATGCATCAATGCTATCCAGAATAGTTTTCTTATTCATTAATTCAGTGCTTTTATCGATGGCAGGACAAACTGCTGGTTTCGTTGTTGTTTGAGTTGTCGATTGGTTGCATCCAGCCATAAGTAGACCGAGTGTAAGGGTTAATATAATTTGTTTCATTTTTGATCTTTATAAAATATGTTTAAATTGTTCGAGGGTTATTTATCATCTTAAGAGACGGTAGAATATTTATCTATGAGTATTTTGATGTTTGTTTTTTGTGAAATATTTAATTTGGCAGAAATACTCGTATATAGAAGTAAAATACTAAAAATTAAACCGTTCGCTATGGAGCAAAGGACGGTATTGTAAAACAAATATATTTTTATGTGAATATCTATATTTGCACTGGCTCATGTGCAAAATTGCATATTCAATGTTGCGTTAGAACTTTATTGGCTGATCTAAGTGCAAGGTTTCACAGATGGCCATCACATGTTTTTGGATATTGAATATTAGCTGTGTAACCACAGTAGTTTTATTTGTCAATTTACCTCCAGATCAGAATTTATGGCGCTATTATACGGGTTTGGTAAAGATTATAAAATAGCAGTTTGTGGATAACTGTTATTCTAGAGTTAAATAAATATTTGAAGCAAATTTACTTGATTAAGATGAAATTTAAATCACAATAAGTTTAAAATTGAATTAGAGCCAATTAATAAAATTATGAAATATTACCCTTGAATATTTATTACAGTTTGCATAAGATAGAATTGGTGGGTTTGGAGTTGTAATCCAAAATATATTTAAGTATGCTTTAATGTTAAAATACTTGGTTATTGATAGTTAAACTAATGGAGAAATTTATGCACGTTACTGAGCGCCGTAAGTGGTATATTGGGTTTGGAATTGTCTTAATCCTAATTGTGGCATTATTAATAATTTTGCAAGCAAATTGGTATTGGATTTTTGGTCTACTTGGCTTGTTGTCGGTTGTCGGCGTTTATGATCGATTACAAACAAAACATACTTTATTGCGTAATTTTCCTGTTTTGGGGCATATGCGTTATATTTTGGAGTTTTTCCGCCCTGAGATTCAGCAATATTTTGTAGCTAGTGATGATAGCGAACGTCCATTTGATCGTAAAACGCGTACGGTTATTTATGAGCGTTCAAAAGGTATTTCTGACACAATTTCGTTTGGAAATGATAAAGACATTATGAAAGCTGGTTATGAATGGGCATTACATTCATTGGCGCCAAAGCATCATAGTGAGGTTGATCCACGAATTATTATTGGAAATGAGCAGTGCCGTCAACCATATTCGGCATCACGTTTAAATATTTCAGCATTAAGTTTTGGTGCGTTGTCCAAAAATGCGATTATGGCATTGAATTTGGGTGCCAAACAGGGTAATTTTTTACATAATACCGGTGAGGGTGGCTTGACTGAATATCATTTGCAAGGTGGTGATGTTGGGCTACAGGTTGCAACAGCTTATTTTGGTTTTAGAACACCAGATGGTAATTTTGATCCAGAAAAATTTAGAGCTCAGGCAATATTGCCAAATGTCAAAGTAATCGAAATTAAATTGTCGCAAGGTGCAAAACCTGCACATGGCGGTATGTTGCCAAAAGAGAAGATTACTCCAGAAATTGCGCGGATTCGTGATGTGCCAATGGGCAAAGATGTTTTGTCTCCGCCAACTCATCGGACTTTCTCGACGCCAGAAGGATTATGCCATTTTATTGCTCAATTGCGTGAGTTGTCAGATGGTAAACCAGTTGGTTTTAAATTATGTATTGGTAAGAAGACTGAGTTTTTTGCGATATGTAAAGCTATACTTAAAACTGGAATTTATCCAGATTTTATTGCGATTGATGGAATGGAGGGTGGTACTGGTGCTGCGCCATCAGAGTTTGTGAATTCTATTGGTATGCCACTGCAAGAAGCTTTGGTATTTGTGCATAATGCTTTAGTCGGTTGTGGACTAAGAAAACATATTCGGTTGATTGCTAGTGGTAAAAATAGCTCTGGTTTTGATATGGTACGGATGATTGCGTTAGGTGCGGATGTGATTAATTCTGCACGGGCGATGATGTTGGCACTAGGGTGTATTCAATCTAAACAATGTGGTAGTAATACTTGTCCTGTTGGAGTTGCAACGCAAAATCCACGCTTATTTAAGCAGTTAGATATTGAAGATAAATCGCAACGGGTTAATCGTTATCATTCTGCAACAGTGAAGAATTTTATTGATTTAGTTGGGGCAATGGGATTAGATAATCCAAGTGATATCCTGCCTTCAAGTGTAATGCGTCGCATTAGTGATCATGAAGTGCGTTATTTTGATGAAATTTATGATTTCGTAAAACCTAACTGTTTGCTCAATGACGAAACTGTTCCAGATCAATATCGTCGTTTTTGGGATGCGGCGACTCCAGATACCTTTACGTTTGTTCGCTAAACTAAAATTTGTGTAGAATAAATAAGTTTGGGTTATAGTGCGTAATTAGAATAGTTTCAGTGTATTGGCTAAGGGATTTGTGAATAATTTTTTAACTTAAATGATTAAATACGTTACAATATCTTGTTGTTAATAAAATTTAACTGTTTTAAATAATAATTTTAGGAATTTAATATGTTAAAAAAACTAATTTTGATTTCGGTTGGCGCTTTATCATTGAATTTAGCTTGTGCTGCTGGTTTGAGCGCACCAACGTATATTCAATATAGTGCTTCAATGTCAGAAAAACGTACGGCTGTAAAAGGTGTATTGGATACGGCTGCGCAAACTAAAGCGCAAAAGGTGTATATTTATTATCACGATAGTAAGTCACAAGAGTTGGCAAATAACATTAGCTCTAAAATCCAAGATAAATTACCAGCTGGTTGCACTGTTTCGGTTTTGGACCAAGCAACTGGTGAGCCGAAATATCCTTCAAGCGTAACTCCAGATGGAGTAGCATTATTTGTGCAAAACTAATTGTTGAGCAGATTTAATTGTTAATATTAGCGGGGATTTAGTTCCCGCTAATTTTCGTTATATGGCTTAAATTTACTATAATTTATCTATCTTGAGCCAAATATAGCCTATAATCAATTTAGTATGAAGATTAATTTTATGATTGATTAGTTATTGATACTTAATTGATTCAGGTTTTGAATTTAATTTAGATAAAATTAAATTTCAGTTTTATTATTTATCAGTTAGAAAGAATTTTAAATGACTAGAACTCGTTTCGCACCCAGTCCAACTGGTTTTTTACATATTGGTGGAGCTCGTACTGCTTTGTTTTCATGGGCTTATGCCAAGAAAAATAACGGCACATTTATTTTGCGTGTTGAAGATACAGATGTTGAGCGTTCAACGCAAGAATCAGTGGATAGTATTTTGCATGCTATGGACTGGTTAGGTCTAGATTATGCTGAAGGCCCATTTTATCAAATGCAACGAATGGAACGTTATAAGCAAGTAATTCAACAAATGTTGGCAGATGGTAGTGCTTATTATTGTTATTGCTCTCGTGAAGAGTTGGATGTTATGCGTGAAGAACAACGGGCACGTGGCGATAAACCACGTTACGATCGTCGCTGCCGTGATTTAACGCATCCAAGAGCTGGTGTTACGCCTGTAGTACGCTTTAAAAATCCAATTGATGGTATTGTCGCGTGGGATGATTTAGTAAAAGGACGCATTGAGATTGCAAATAGTGAATTGGATGATTTGATTATTGCTCGTTCGGATGGTACACCTACTTATAATTTCTGTGTGGTAGTTGATGATTTAGATATGAAAATTACCCATGTTACACGTGGCGATGATCATGTTAATAATACTCCACGACAAATTAACATTTTACGTGCTTTAGGTGCTACGCCACCGTTGTATGCACATTTACCGATGATTCTTCGTGATGATGGGCAAAAGATGTCAAAACGCCGTGATCCTGTGAGTGTAATGCAATATCGTGATATGGGGATTTTGCCTGAAGCTTTATTGAATTATTTAGCGCGTTTATGTTGGGGTCATGGTGATGATGAAGTCTTTAGTATTGAGCAATTCGTTGAATGGTTTGATTTAGATAATATTTCAGCCTCACCAGCACGCTTTGATATGAAAAAATTATTTTGGGTTAATGCACAGCATATTAAAACTCTTTCAAATGAGCAATTATTGGCATTGTTAAATGATGCCAAGTGGAATGCAGAAACTCCTGAAGTAACTTTTGCCAGTACTTTTGCTGAGCGTTTAGCAGCATTTGATATTAATGCTATTTTGGATTTAGTTCGTGCGCGGAGCGATAATTTAAATGCAATTGCGGCTGAAGTGGCATATTTTTATCAGCCACGCACTCCATCAGCAGATGATAGTGCCAAGCACTTGACTGAAGATGCGCAATTGATCTTAAATAAATTTGCAAATTCTTTAGAATCATTATCTGAATGGAGTTTGGATGCAATAAAATCGGCAATTAAAGAGTTTTGTGCGACGCAAAATGTGAAGATGCCACAACTTGGAATGCCACTACGCTTAAAATTATGTGGAACTACACAAACTCCTTCGTTTGATGCAGTGATATATATCCTAGGTAAAAACAATGTATTAGCTCGTATAGGTGCATAATTGCTGGGTTTATTTGCATGAAATACGTTAAAAAGGTTGACATAACTCTAGCACTTGAGGTAGAATACCTATCTCAACGTTAGGGGCGAATTAGCTCAGTCGGTTAGAGCGACGGAATCATAATCCGCAGGTCCGGGGTTCGAGTCCCTGATTCGCCACCAAAAACGTCGTCAAAATGCCGGAATAGCTCAGTTGGTAGAGCAGCTGACTTGTAATCAGAAGGTCGAGGGTTCAATTCCTTTTTCCGGCACCATTTTTATCCGATACTAAGGCCAGGTAGCTCAGTCGGTAGAGCAGAGGATTGAAAATCCTTGTGTCGGCAGTTCGATTCTGCCCCAGGCCACCATCTAAAATAATAAATCAACATTCTTAAATATAGCCATTACTTCAGATTTTGTAATAATTGTTTCTCCCAGAAAAGAGCAACTTAATACTTGCTGTACTTAGTGGAATTATGCTATAATCCGCAAATTTTTTTGAGGAAGTGTAATGTCAATTCGACTAAATTCAGATATTCTGTGCCCGAGCAATAACGTGGTAAAGGTCGCTGCATTTACCTTAGATAACTTTATTAGCTATTGAAAACTCACTATTTTTAGTGAGTTTTTTTATGTCTACAAGAATAATTAAGAAGGAATTACGATGCTTGAACAATTAATTTTAGATATGTACGCAGTGGATATGATTAAATTTGGCGAATTCACCCTCAAATCTGGTAAAAAATCCTATGTTTATGCGGATATTAGAACTGCGATCTCTCATCCTAAGATTTTTACTACTCTTTGTGATTTGATTTATAGCAAAATGCACGGGCTGACATATGATTCAATTTGCGGTGTACCATATTCGGCATTGACTTTTGCCAGTGGCATCGCCTATGCACATCAAATTCCGATGCTGTTAAAGCGTAAGGAAGCCAAAGAATATGGCACAAAAAAAATTCTCGAAGGTAACTATCAAGCTGGCGATACTTGCCTCGTGATTGAAGATGTAGTAACCACTGGGATGAGTATTGGTGAAACTACGGTAGTATTAGAAGAAGCAGGACTTAAAGTACAGGATATCGTGTGCTTTATCAACCGCAATCAAGGTGGTCAGGAACGCTTAACTGAACAAGGGTATATACTACATAGCATCATTGATTTATATCAAGTGCTTGAAATCTTACTTAAACATGGCAAAATTTCAGCAGCGGATAAAGCACAAGCTGAAGCATTAATCGGAGCATAATATGATAGCAATGCAAAAAGCCTATTTAAAATTAGCCAATGGACGAGTCTTTGAAGGCTTGGCACCAGTATGGCAAACTGCTGCCAGTTTTGGTGAAGTAGTATTTAATACTGGAATGACTGGTTATGAAGAAACTTTAACTGATCCTTCATATTCGGGGCAGATTTTAGCGTTTACCTTCCCGATTTTGGGAAATTATGGCGTGTCAGATGGACATCGTTGGGAATCAGCGCAAATTCACGCCAAAGGAGTGATTTGTGAGACGCTTTTTGATAAGCCAGCCCATCATTCTAGTGAGCAAACTTTTTTACACTGGTTAGAGCAAAAACAAGTGCCATTGATTTGCGGTGTTGATACTCGTGAATTGACTAAAGTTATCCGTGAATACGGTGTACTTAGTGGGGCGATTGTTTATGATGCCGAGCAAATTGTTGATTTTAATGATAGCATGGCAATAAACTGGGTTGAGCAAGTTTCTCCTAAAGAAGTAACTACGCATGGTAACGGTAAATATAAAGTAATTGTGGTTGATTATGGCGCGAAAGAAAATATTATCCGTTGTCTGGAGCAATTTGACGTAACTTTAAAACGCGTACCGTTTGATTATGATTATAGTGCTGAGGATTATGATGGAGTAATGCTTTCTAATGGACCTGGAGATCCTAAGCAATGCCAGAAAAGTGTTGAAGTCTTAGCTAAAGCATTAGCTCGCAACAAACCAATTTTTGGAATCTGCCTAGGCTCACAATTAATGGCATTGGCAATTGGCGCGAATACCTATAAACTTAAATATGGGCATCGTGGGCATAATCAGCCGTGTATTGATTTAATCCGCGATCGTTGTTACCTGACTTCACAGAATCACAGCTATGCAGTTGATGACAGTACCTTGCCTGATGGTTGGGAAGTAACTTTCCGCCATCTTAACGATAATACTGTAGCAGGGATTCGCCATGCGAGCAAACCCTTTTCGGCGGTGCAATTTCACCCAGAGGCATCCAGCGGTCCACAAGATACCTTTTACTTGTTTGAACAGTTTTATCAGCAAATCGTAACGGGAGCAGCATAATAATGAAAAATATTTTACTTTTAGGTTCGGGTGGTTTACGTGTCGGTCAAGCTGGTGAATTTGATTACTCTGGTTCGCAGGCAATTAAAGCTTTTAAAGAAGAAGGTTATCGGGTAATTTTGGTTAACCCAAATATTGCGACGGTACAAACCGATCAATCAATGGCGGATGAGATTTATTTTGTGCCATTACAACACGAGTTTGTGGCACCGATTATTGCTAAAGAACAGATTAATTATATTGCATTGGGTTTTGGTGGGCAAACCGCGCTTAATCTCGGCTTAGAATTACATCATAGTGGGGTGCTAGCTGCGCACAATGTTGCGATTTTAGGTTCTAGCATTACGACGATTGAAGCGACTGAAGATCGCGATATTTTCCGTAATTATCTTGAGAAAAATCAGGTAAAAACACCTAAAAGCAAATCTGCGACAACTGTCGATGAAGCGATTGCGGTAGGGCAGGAGTTTGGCTATCCGCTAATGCTAAGAGCTGCATTCTCGCTAGGCGGGCTTGGCTCAGGCAAAGTTTTTGATGAAGTTGATTTGATAGACAAGGCGAGCAAAGCGCTAAGCGGAGCACCACAAGTTTTACTGGAAGAGTATCTAACTGGTTGGAAAGAGTTTGAATACGAAATCGTTCGTGATTTGAAAGGCAACAGCCTGACAATTTGTAATATGGAAAATCTTGATCCGATGGGGATTCATACTGGTGAAAGTATTGTAATTGCGCCAGCCCAAACGCTGAATGATGAAGAGCATCAGAATCTACGTAATATTTCATTGCGTTGCGCCGAGATCTTCAATATCGTCGGTGAGTGTAATATTCAGTTTTCGGTAAATCCTGCCAATGGTGATTATCGCGTGATTGAAATGAATCCACGTTTGTCGCGTTCATCCGCGTTGGCATCCAAAGCAACTGGTTATCCGCTGGCATTTGTCGCAGCTAAATTATGCTTGGGTTTTAGCCTTAATCAGTTAACTAACCAAGTTACTAAAAAAACCAGTGCATTTTTTGAGCCAGCACTCGATTATGTCGTAGTGAAAATTCCACGTTGGGATACGCATAAATTACGCTTGGCGGAACGCACTATTGGTACCGAGATGAAATCGGTTGGTGAAGTGATGGGGATTGGACGTACTTTCTCTGAGGCCTTACAAAAAGCAGTGCAGATGCTTAATATCGGCGCATCCGGTTTACATGATTATATCTGGCCGATTCAGGATTTACGCCGTGAAATTGAATTTGCAACTGATAGACGGATTTTTGCTTTGTATAAATGGTTTTATGCCGGTGGTGATCTGGCTGAAGCAGCGGCTTTATCGCGAATTGATTACTGGTTTTTAACTCAGATTCAGCAAATTGCTCAAATTGCGCTGCAAATTAAACAAGACTTGAATCCTGAATTATTACGCACCGCTAAACAGTTTGGCTTTAGTGATAAAACGCTGGCGTTATTAACCGAGCAATCTGAATTAACCATCCGTAATTTACGTCATGAACACAATATTCGCCCAGTTGTAAAACAGATTGACACGCTGGCAGGGGAATTTGCAGCACAGACCAATTATCTTTATACTACCTATCATGGGCGTTATGATGATATTGCACCTGCAGATCAAGTTTATGTAATTATTGGTTCTGGTCCATATTCGATTGGTTCTTCAGTGGAGTTTGACTGGTGTACCGTGAATCTGGCACGCCAAATGCGCGCTCATGGTAAACAGGTTATCATTATTAACTCCAATCCTGAGACGGTATCAACTGATTACGATGAGTCAGATCGCTTGTATTTCGAACCATTAAGTTTAGAACGCGTGTGTGATATTCTTGATTTTGAACATGTTGCTGGAGTTTGTGTAAGTGTTGGCGGACAAATTGCCAATAATCTCGCGCTTCCGCTGCATAATCTAGGTTACCCAATAGTCGGAACATCGCCATTGGATATTGATAATGCTGAAGATCGGGCTAAATTCTCCTCGATGCTCAATGAACTGAATATCGATCAACCAAGCTGGATTAATGCCAAAAGTAGCGAGGAAGTCCAAGCCTTTATCGCTGAAGTTGGCTTGCCTGTTCTGATTCGTCCATCTTATGTACTCTCAGGTGCGGCGATGAAAGTAGTCTCAGATCAAAAAACGTTAACTAGCTATCTTAATGAAGCGGTACTGATTTCAAACGATCATCCAGTGGTGATTTCCCAGTTTATTGAAAATGCTAAAGAGCTAGAGATTGACGGAATTGCGCAAAATGGAAAAATCGTGATTGATTCAATCAGCGAACATATTGAAAATGCTGGGGTGCATTCTGGTGATGCAACTTTGGTGTTCCCTCCTGAGCGTTTATATTTAAAAACCGTAACCCGTGCTCGCGATAGTGCGCGTAAGATTGTTAAGGCTTTGAACATTTCTGGTCCGTTTAATATGCAGTTTATTGCTAAAAACAATGAGCTGAAAGTGATTGAATGTAATGTCCGTGCTTCGCGCTCATTCCCGTTTATCTCCAAGGTAACTGGACAAAATTTGGTCGAATTAATGGCAAAAGTATTTTTAGGTCAAGAAATTAGCCAAAAATATAATACCCTTGACTGTGGTATCATCGGTGTGAAGAGTCCGGTATTCTCGTATAATCGTTTTAAAGGCTCAGATCCAGTAGCACAAGTAGAAATGTCTTCAACTGGTGAAGTTGCCTGTGTCGGTAACGATATGCTCCAGACCTTCTATATGTCATGGTTGGGAGTAGGGCAGCGAGTTGATAAAAAAGTTATCTTACTTAGTGTTGATGATAAATATAAACAAAAATTATTGCCGCTGGTAAAAATTTTGAGTGATCAGGGCTGGCAGTTTGTTGCCACTGGTGCAACTCATGATATGCTGGTAAGTAACGGGATTCAGTCTAAATTTGTCTTTAAAATTTCGGAGCAGGTTGAACCGAATATTCAACAACCAATTATCAATAAGTCGGTGGGCTTGATTATCAATTTACCGCGTGATGCTTTTAATAATAAAGATAATTCTGATGGTTTCAAAATTCGTCGTCTGGCAATTGATTATCATATTCCTTTGGTAACTAATTTTCAGTTAAGTGAGATTCTCCTTGAGTCATTGGCAGAATTTTATGGCAAAGAAATTGCGGTGCAGTCATATCGCGAATTATTAGCAGGAGCTCATCATGGTTAATTTACAAAAGCAGGGTTTGGTGGCATTACAAGATTTATCTAAACAAGATATTTTAGATATTTTAGCGCATGCTAAACAATTTAAGAATGGCTTACGTAAAAATACACTCGAAGGCAAAGTTTTAGCTTCATGCTTCTTTGAAGCTTCAACGCGTACTCGTTTATCATTTGAATCAGCTGTGGCGCATCTGGGGGGCAAAACAATTGGTTTTGCCGATAGTAGCGCTACCTCCCAAGCCAATAAAGGTGAGAGTTTTATTGATACGCTCAAGATGATTAATTGCTATGCCGATGGTATGATTATGCGTCACCCCAATGATGGGGCAGCACGGTTAGCTTCTGAGATTATGACGATTCCGGTAGTTAATGCTGGTGATGGTGCCAATCAACATCCAACCCAAACCTTACTTGATTTGTTTTCGATTCAAGATAGTCAAGGACAGCTCGAAGATATAAACCTTGGCTTAATGGGTGATTTGAAATATAGTCGCACGATTCATTCATTGATTGATGCCAGTAAACTGTTTAAAATGCGCTTATTTTTAATCGCGCCACCAGAATTAAGAATTGATAGTCAAAATCTGATGGAATTAAAACGTCATGGCATTAGCTATTCATTCCACGCTACTGCCGAGGAAGTTATTGATAAGCTTGATTGTCTCTATTTAACTCGTTTACAAAAAGAACGTTTTAGCGCTGAGATTAATTGTTCTTATGGGATAGATCTAGAGCTATTGCAACGCGCACGACCAAATTTACGGATTATGCATCCATTGCCGCGTTTGGAAGAACTGCCAACTGAGATTGATGCCACTCCATATGCTTATTATTTCCAGCAAGCACATAATGGCTTATTTATTCGTCAGGCATTATTGGATATTATTTTTGGAGGTTCTCAGAATGACTAAAAAAATCGGTGCAATTGCCAATGGAGTAAATTTAGATCATATCCCACAGGGAAATGCTTGGTATATCATTAAGTTACTTAAGCTAGAGCGCAAATTTCCGGTAGGAATCGGGCTTAATCTACCAAGCCAGCGTATGGGGTTTAAAGATTTAGTAAAGATCGAAAATTATCGCTTGACTGCTGAACAATTACACAAAGTTAGTGTTTTTGCTTATGGTGCGACCTATAGTGAGATCGAAAATTATGAAGTGGTACAAAAAATCCAACTGACTTTACCTGAGTCTATTCAGGAAATTATTGTTTGCCCAAATCATCGTTGCGTGTCACATCAGTACAAATCGTTGTTTAAATTGCGTAGTAATGGTGATAATTTAAGCGCGCAATGCCATTATTGCGAACATAATTATGATTTAACCAAATTGACTGAGTTTAAATTATAATTAGTTTGTTGGTGGATGCTGGCAACTCATGCAAATTTACGTTATAATCTAGTGCTTGAGATATTTATAATAAATCTCTCTTATTATTTATGTTAATTTATAGAGGAAACATATATGAAAAAATTACTATTAGCTATTACCGCTTGTGCAATTGCTTTACCTGCTTTTGCAGCAGAAAAAGTTACTGAAGTTACTTTTGATAAAACTCAAATGAAATGTGGCGATCGTCATATCGATGATGGTATGAAAGTAACAGATCTTAAAAGTTGTAAAAACTTTCAAGAAAAGAAATCTTATGTGATTTTCCATGATGATAATTCTGGTAAAATTGTTAAGTGTAACATTGATAAAGCTGGTGATTTAACTGTTGCAACTTGCGCAGCTAAAGGTTAATTTGATTATTGTAAATAATCAAAAGCATCCTGTTTTAGGGTGCTTTTTAAATTATGAAATGCTTCATAGTGTTTGAGTTGCTTACATTGGGTAATGATAACTAGACAAGGTTAGATAAATTGTGATAGAATAATAAAAATTTTAGGGATTAATCTGTATGAAAATTGCGCGTATATTGTTTATTTTAATTTCAGCGAGTGTGGCTTTATCTGCTTGTTCTACTAATGCAACTACGCATGTTGCAAGTAATCTTACTTCTCCATTTCTAACGGATCAGGATAATCAAATTAGTGATGATACTGCACTTGAGGGACGTCTAAAAGATGACTTAGATAGACAAATACCAGGCAATAAAATTAAAGTTGTTGTCACAAATGGCGATGTATTGTTAGTTGGACAAGTAGCAACTGCGGCAGCAAAAACTCAGGCTAGCAGCATATGTGAGAACTCGCCAAGTGCTGAAGAAGTTTTCAACTATTTAACAGTTAATATTAACCCTTCGTTGAATACTAATTCTTCAATTACCAATGATGCGAAAAATCGTTTAGATAAGCAAAATGATCTTAGCACTTCACTAATGAAAGTTGTTACCGTCGATGATATTGTTTATATTATGGGAACCAATGTTGGTAATTTAAATTCTCTAAGAAAAGCTATTAACGGTATTTACTCAATTGACAATGTTCAAAAAGTAGTTAACTTAGAGCAAGTTGGTCCACGTGATTATGCCGCCGATAGCTATGGGCAATAAATAACTATATTACTAAGTAACAAAGGCGAGCATTAGGCTCGTCTTTTTACTGTAATCTACTTGTAACAGTAACTGCTTAATCCTGTTAAAATAACGTTCTTATTCTCATAATGAAAGACCTCTGGTATGTGGCTTACCCGAATCTCAATCCGGAATCCTTATTTCGCAACAGTAATTATGCTTGCGCTGGTATTACTTGGTTTGGTTGCAATTAAAGATATTTCGGTTGAAGAGTTTCCTGATGTTAAATTTCCAGTTGCAGTTGTTACTACCAACTATAAAGGCGCGTCTCCTGAGATTATTGAAACTGACATTTCCAAACCAATTGAGGAAGCGCTAAATACACTCAATGGTATCAAAACTATACGTTCTTACTCATTTGATGGTTCATCAACGGTAGTTGCGGAGTTTAACTTAAATGTTAATCCAGATGTGGCAGTACAAGATGTCCGCGATAAGGTATCGGGTGTTGCCGCTGGTTTTCGTAAAGAAATAGATAATCCTCTGGTATCAAGGGTTGACATGAAGCAACAACCGATGATGTCATTGGTTATTGGTGCGGATAATATGTCACTTCGAGATATTACCGAATGGGTTAATCAAGTTGCTAAGAAAAAATTACAAACGGTATCTGGAGTTGGTGACGTTAAGGTAGTGGGGGGGATTGACCGTCAGGTGCGGATTAATGTTGAACCATATAAGCTCCAATCTTTAGGGTTGTCAATTAATGATGTAACTAAAGCGATTACCGCTGCGAATGATAATTATCCGGCTGGTGATGTCCAAACTAAAACTCAAAAATACAATATTCGCATTCATGGTAAATTATTAAATCCAAATGATTTTGCTAATATCGTGCTGGCTTATCGTAATGATGTTCCGATTAAACTAAGCGATGTTGCGACGGTACAAGATGGACAAGATGAGTATAATAGTTTAACTTTGATTGATGGTAAACGCGCGGTTGGTTTGGATTTGCGCCCAGCGGACAAAGCAAACGTGGTCGATGTCTCTGAAGGTGTTTATAAAATGATTGACCAGCTCAATCAAATTAAGCCTGCAGGTGTGACGATGAGGGTCAGCTACGATCAGGCAAAATCAATCAAGCACTCACTAGAAGATGTTTCTGGTACTTTGATTGAAGGTGCGGTTTTAACCATCATAATTGTATTTTTGTTTTTAAAATCATGGCGCTCAACAGTAATTACGGGCTTGACATTACCAATTGCATTAATTGGGACGTTGTTTGCTATTTGGGTGTGTGGATTTACCTTAAACATGATGTCATTGATGGCGCTGTCACTGTCGGTTGGTTTGCTGATTGATGATGCGATTGTCGTTCGTGAAAACATTGTGCGGCATTTACATATGGGTAAAAGTCATTTTCAGGCGGCATTGGATGGAACTAATGAGATTGGTTTAGCGGTTTTGGCAACAACCATGACGGTGGTTGCGGTATTCTTGCCCGTCGGCTTTATGCAGGGGATTATCGGAAAATTTTTCTTTCAATTTGGAGTTACAGTAACTGTTGCAGTGGTGATTTCATTGTTGGTTAGCTTTATGCTTGATCCAATGCTCTCCAGTGTTTGGCATGAACCACAGGATGGCGGTTGGTTGGCTAAATCACGAGTTGGAAAGTTTCTCAATTGGTTTGAGTCTAGTTTTGATAATTTAATTATCGGATATGAGAAGTTTATTCGTCGTTCTTTACATTATCGCAAAACAACATTATCAATTGCGTTAGCGATTCTAATCGGGAGTTTTATGTTGGTGCCTTTTATTGGTGGTGAATTTATGCCATCGGCGGATAAAGGACAATATACGGTTACCTTTAAAACTTCTACTGGTTCTAATGTCTTTTACACAGAAGCAAAAGTCAATCAGGTAAGCAAAATTCTGCGAGAGAGAATCAAAGAAATACAATCAATTACGGGTGGGGTAAATAAAAACTTTGGTGAGGGTAGTAATAGTGCCACACTAACGATTGATATAGGACATAAAGCATTACGCAATAATACTCTTAATGATGCAATTGCGCAAACGCGTGAAATTTTAGAACATATTGGTGGAATTAAAGTAAGCAATGTTATGCCTTTGGGGTCTCCTGGTGGCGATCAAAAACCAATTAATGTTGATGTTCAAGGTGATAATGTTGCCTCATTACAGCGTATTTCCAATGAGTTAATGGCTAAGATTGGTAAAATCAAAGGTGTTACTGACTTGGAAACTAGTTACCAAGATGCTGATCCGGCATATAATATTGATGTTAATCGTGATATTGCTTCAAGCATGGGAATTGATATGGCGGACGTCGGGAATACCATATCGTCGTTATTTGCAGGTAATAAAATTTCAACTTGGGAAGACCCGCGTACTGGAGAAAACTATAATGTCGTAGTCCAAATTCCAGAAGATGAGCGTAATAAAGATGTGTTAAATTTACTGCAAGTACCAAGCAATAGCCTTGACCCTAATACTGGTGCACCACGGATGGTATCTCTAGCTACTATTACCAAGACCAGAACAGGGTTTTCACCACGCGAGATTGATCACGTGAATCTACTACGCAATGTTGCAATTACTGGGAATATAACTGGAACAGATAATCAGCAGGTTTATACTCAGATTCAGAAGATACTTGATAGCTATCAGTTACCAAGTGGCTATAAATTTAAACAAAGCGGTGATAGTGAAGATATGGTGCAATCTTTTATGTATGCCGTATCAGCGCTAATGATTGGGGTTGCCTTCATTTACATGATTTTAACCGCTCAATTCAGAAGCTTTATTCAACCGTTGGTAATCATGGTAGCGCTACCTTTATCTTTTGTTGGAGTGTTTATTGCTTTGCTAACTTGTGGTAGTACGCTTAATATGTTCTCGATTATTGGGATAATCATGCTGATGGGATTGGCAACTAAGAACGGTATTTTATTGGTTGATTTTATTAATCAGCAGTTAACAGAGGGTATTGAAATGACTGAGGCTATTGTTAATGCTGGGAAAACTCGCTTACGTCCGATTGTCATGACTTCAATGGCAATGATTTTTGGGATGCTACCGTTAGCTTTAAGTACCGGGGAGGGTACAGAAGTACGTAAGCCAATGGCATATGCAATTATTGGTGGTATGACTACTTCGACCCTATTGACGTTGATTGTAGTACCAGTATTGTACTCAGTAATCGTTAGAAGACGTAAAAAAGCGAATGAATTAGTTTCAGTCGCAAATTAAAATTAGAAAGAAAAGTAATGGAAAATAAATTAATTCCGATTAAATTTGGTTTGCGTTGGGTAATATTCTTTGTTTTACTTGAGTCATCTACTGTACCACTGGTTGCAATGAGTAATAGCATTGCAATCCAAAACATCGCTTACATGAGTATCATGGGTTTTATCGTTGCATTTATCTGTGTGCTGGTATTAGTGAAGTTATTGCGAAATCTATTGATTAAACATTCTGCCAGCTTATTAGGCTTTGCTGCTGACGATATTCGTGGACTATGGTATATCAGTGTAGTTGCTGGTATCTTGCTAATGATTATGTTTTTTGTCCAAGATATTATTTATGCACATGGTTATGGTGATTATAGCGCTGGGTTTTTTTCGGCATTACTTAGTGTTGGGATAAGTTTATTGATTTATGAACTAGTTGCTAAATTAACTGGGTTTGCAATCAGGGTTCATTCGGGGAATCAAGTCTATCAAATTCGTTTTCAAATCAGAGATATCTTAATCCTAGCGCTGATATTTAGTATTTATGAATTTTTTGTGTGTCCGATAACTAGTATCTGGGTTCCACGTCATGAATATCGGGTATTGATTGCTTTTGCTTCAGGGGTTGCAGGCGGCGCATCTGGCGGAGTGTTATTGTATCTGATTTCGCGCTTTGTTCCTCTTCATGCTAGATTAACTTTGCGGAAAACGGCTAAATAATGTTGAAACCTCTTTACTATGAAAATGTATCTACTGCGAGAATAAAGCTATTTTTAATTGTACTCACAATTCCAACCTTACTACCAAACTCATATTTCTTATGTGCTTTGCCTTTAGCAATACAGCTCACCTCTGGTTCATGTATTGAGTAAATTTTATCTTTGCTATCACGTTTTTGTTCAACGACTTGTTTAGCTAGTATTATTTTGTCTTTAAATTGCTGTAGCAAATCTTGCGATACATTCTTCAAACTCTCAATCTGACGCTCAGATTCACGAATTACCCGACCAAGTAAGGTACGCAGATGCTTAGTTTCCCTATTGGCTTGGGCTGGTTTTCTTGCGTGCGATAACCGTGCTGCATTGTTCCTTAGCCTCGGAGCGGTGCGCTTGTAAGTTTGACGAAACTTAACTCCACAAGCTAAACCGAGTTCAACAACTTGTTCTAGAGCTTTGCAAAGTAATTTACCATCCGTTGGATAAGTGATGTTTTTCTCCTGTACAGTGGTATCAGAAATTACTTCGCTTAACTCCTTTGGGTTAATTACTTCTTCCACTAACCCCAAAGCTATTTTTCAGCTAAAATTTGCTGAAATATTTCATTGCCAAGGCGTTTACGCCAATTGGTCAGACTTTCACTAGTTAAACCTATTTCATGCTCAAAATACTTATTGCCACAAAAATATTGAAAGTAAGGATTCTCGATAAACTTAGCGCAGACTTCTTCATCTGATAAATCATTCATTTGTTTGAGGAGAAGTAAGCCTACTACCATCCTGCTCGGTAATGCGGTTCGTCCATTATCTTTACAAAACTTTGCACTACACAATTCATCAATTTTAGCCCAGTTAAATTTATCTGCTAATTGAACCAAACTATGCTTCATATCCAACAAATGGATTAATTGAATCTTTAATAATTCTGGTTGAAATTTATCTTCTATTTTACGTGGTTTCATGCTTTTTTGTTCGCTGATATTGCAAGGTTTAAAGCATTATTTTACCATTTCTTGCAATATTTTGCCCATGAAGATGGCGTATTATTAAATTAAATCAGATTGATATATGATTTTTAGCATCAACTAATTAGGAGATTTACCATTTAAAGAACCATGTGGACGATGCCAGTTATAGTAGAATTTCCACTCAGCCAAACAGCCTTGTAGTTTTTCAAAATCAGATAAATCAGCAGTTGCATAAAATTCTCTGATATCTGTCTGTTGTGACCTTTCTACCTTTCCATTTAAGTGCGGTGATCTAGGTTTTATAGGTCTAAACTTAATTCCATATTCCATCAGCTTAGCTTGCACTTCTAACGCAAAAAATTCCAAACCTCTATCTGTTTGTATTCTTTGAATCGGAAAAGGAAACCGCTCTACCATTTCATCTAAAAAATTAAGAGTATTACTAGCTGTTAGTCTGGGATAGATTTGTAATACTCGCCAACGACTACAATCATCTACGGGAGTATATTGATAAATTCCTGGAGTAATTTTGCATGTATCCAGTTAAATTCTTTCACCAGATATTTCTCTTTGGTAACGTTTAAACTTCTTATCCCGTTTAAGCTTTAGAAATGGTTTTACACCAAGCTTTTTCAACGCTTTATGGATACTGGCAAGAGATAAATTGCAATCATGGTTTCGAAATAATTCTGATTGAATCCGTCTAGCACTAAGGTTTCTGGTGCGTAGAGTCTTAATCAATCCAGTAATATCAGCATTTATTTTAATATTTGGAGAATTGTGTGGTTTACGACTAATCTCATTAAGACCGCCTTCGCCATGTGCGTTATAACGATTAATCCATTTTCTAAGCGTGGGGCGTGAAATTCCACAACGCCAACAAACTAAGCCGGCATCATTGGTTTCTAGGTACATTTTTACCCATTGTAATTTTGATTGTTTTTGGTGATCCATAATTCATCATTTTAACAAAGTTTAATTGAAACGATGTTTATGAATCACACAGCTTAAATTTCTTGTTAACTACGGACTTTAATCCTGCAACCTTCATTACTTTTACCACTGTGTTGTGTCTAATTTTCACTTCTTTTTGCTGCAAACTTTCGGTGGTTTTAATACTACCGTAAGTTCCCCTTGATTTTTTAAACTCAGCATTAATAACCGCTACTAATTGTTTTGCTCCGAGTTTTTCTATCAACCGCTTATTGGTATTAGCTTTCCAATAATAGTAACTAGAACGATTTACGCCAAATAGCTTACAAGCAGAGCCAATATTTAGCCAATCTTCATTTTCTAGAATTAAGGTGTACTTCACTTCATTTGCTTGGCAAAATACACCGTTGCTTTTTTTAATGGTCTAGCTCCATTTTAAGCTGGGAGTTTTCTTTCTTTAGCTTGGCTAGTTCAAAACTCTGATCACCTGGCTTAGACTGTTTTTTATTCGCACTTATCCATTGATAAAGTAGCCGCTCCGGAACTTGATAATTTCGAGCACATTCAGCTGCTGATTCATATATTCCGTTATTGTATATTTCAACCAATTTATCTTTAAATTCTTTAATATATGGCTTTTGATCTGTGGCAGCCTTGATTTCTGGTTTAGCTTCAATTCCAGATTGCGATACTTCTTTCTTTTCCATTTCTGGACATTCTTGTAAATTGATGTAAATCGTCATTACCGTATTGTAACTGACAACACTACATTCTTATTTTAATTTGTCCAGTTATAATGATATGGTGTAACTACGGAATTATTAATTACCAGAATTTATTGTCTATATTTAGATGATCCGAGCAGCTTTATCTCCAACAAATTGTCACAAAAACCTAAATAAACAAAATACTTGCCCTACATTCAATACATATGCTATAATCCGGCTCTTAACTATTTATAATGTCTAGTCAGTCCGAATCCCTCGGGCCCAATACTGGCCGTTTACGTAACGGGTTAAGTTGGAAAGGTAAATATCAAATGATTCAAATGCAAACAAGATTGGATGTTGCTGATAATACTGGTGCGCGTTCTGTAATGTGTATTAAAGTATTAGGCGGCTCAAAGCGTCGTTATGCTAGCGTTGGTGATATCATCAAAGTAGCAATTAAAGACGCGTCTCCACGTGGTCGTGTAAAAAAAGGTGACGTTTACAACGCTGTTGTAGTACGTACTGCAAAAGGTGTAAGACGTAACGATGGTTCGTTAGTGAAATTTGACGGTAATGCGGCAGTTTTACTAAATGCTAAGTTAGAGCCAATTGGTACGCGTATTTTTGGCCCGGTTACTCGTGAATTACGTACAGAAAAATTCATGAAAATCGTGTCATTAGCTCCTGAAGTAATTTAAGGAAGACCCAATGAGAAAAATAACTAAAGGTGATCAAATCATCGTTATTGCTGGTAAAGATAAAGGTAAGATTGCGCAAGTTCAGCAAGTTGTTGCTGAAGGTGCCAAAGTTATCGTTGAAGGCGTTAACGTTGTAAAAAAACATGTCCGTCCTAACCCTATGAAAGGTGTACAAGGCGGGATTATAGAAAAAACTATGCCGGTTGATATTTCGAACGTGGCTATCTACAATAACGAAACCAAAAAAGCGGATCGCGTTGGTTTTAAAGTAGAAGGCGATAAAAAAGTTCGTGTATTTAAATCAAACGGTAAAGTCGTTGGTGCGTAAGGGGTAAAAAATGGCAAGATTAAAACATTTTTATAATACTCAAGTAGTTCCAGAGCTAATGAAGCAATTCAATTATGGTTCTGTAATGGAAGTGCCACGTATTGAAAAAATTACATTAAA